>JACCDV011039599.1_pt1 | contig 41454 bp, 35 predicted proteins | sample 7446131 | NCBI WGS metagenome assembly JACCDV01 (sample SAMN15323448, study PRJNA562643) | freshwater metagenome | isolation source: river surface water | place: USA:Blue River Watershed | collected 2017-08-17
CTCCTTAATATAAAGCTCCATTTGTTGATCAGAACATTCAGCTCCTTTTGTTAAGGAGCTTAAGAGAAAAAGAGGAACGAAAAGAAGAAGGTAGAGTTTAAAGAGATTTTTTTTCATAAGAATATTTCTTTCTTAAAAATTAGATAAGAGACGAGGAGGCTATTCTCTATCCTAATGATTTAAAGCAGTCAATGTTGTTAAAGTTTTTAAAATGATAAGTGAGAAAGAAAGTTTTCTTGAAAACTTTTGAGGGTATGAAGGGAGTTTTCTTTTCTTGTTTTCAAAGGTATAGATGGGAGAGTTCGCACATCTTCTGCGTGGCTGAAATAAAATTTTATTTTAGCTTCTGTTCCAGAAGGGCGAATCATCACTTTTAAATTGTTTTCTAAAGAAAAGCTTAAAACATCAGACTCTGGAAACAAGGTAAATGCTTCTTCTTTGTAAGAATTTTTTGAAGAGCGTTTTGTTCTTTTTTTGTAATCTAGAAACTCTAGGACTTGTAAACCAAAAAACTCTTTTTTCTCAAATGCTCGGAAAGAACTCATGATTTTATTTATTTTTTCTAAACCATCTAAACCAGGAAGGCTTAGTGTTTTTAAACTCTCTGAGTGAATACCAAATTCTTCATAAATAGTGTCAAGAACTTCTAAAACAGAGTGTTTTTTTTCTTCACAGTAAGAATAAAATTCACAAAAAAGAGCTGCAGTAGAAATAGCATCTTTATCTCTCACAAAATCTTTTGCTAAAAAACCAAGGCTTTCTTCCCCACCGCACAAGAAGGTTTTTCCTTCTTTTTCTTTTTTTGCTATTATACTTGCAATCCACTTAAATCCTGTCAAAGTCTCGTAGCAATCACAGCTGTATTTGTGAGCTATTTTCCTGAGAAGATCTGTAGTCACATTTGTTTTAACAATATAAGAATTTTTGAAGGAAAAAGAATTTTCTGCTAAAGAAGAAAAAATATATGAAGTGAGAAGAGATGCCATCTCGTTTCCATTCAGATCAACCCAAGTGTCATTGCTTTTGAAAGACACTCCTAAGCGGTCTGCATCAGGGTCTGTAGCTAAAACAAGTCTAGCTCCTTTTTTGTCTGCGTAGGCTTTTCCTAAGACAAGGGCTTCAGTGTCTTCTGGATTGGGAGAAGTGACCGTAGGGAATAAACCATCTGGATCTTTTTGTTCTGGAACAAGGAAGAAGTTTTCGTAGCCTCTTTCTTTCATGAGCCTTGGAAGAATTGTTCCACCAGCCCCGTGAAGAGGGGTGTAAACAATTTTTTGATCTCTCTTCTTTGGTTGTCTATAAGTGATTTCTCTTTGAGCCTTTAAATAATGAAGGTCTGCTTCTTCATCACAATAAGTGATAAAACCTTTTTCATAAGCTTCGCTAAACTCAAAACTTTTTAAGTGAGCGTAGTTATCAAGACGATTGTAGTGGGAAATAATTCCTTCGTCATGAGGATCAACTATTTGTCCACCGTCAGCCCAGTACACTTTGTAACCGTTGTAAGAGGGTGGGTTGTGGCTAGCAGTAAGACAAATACCTGCTTCGCACTGAAAGTGTCTCACCATAAAAGAAAGCATTGGAGTTGGGCGTAGCTCACGGGTCAAATAAGTGTGGATACCGTGGTAGGCTAGCACACTAGAAACCACTTCTGAGAATTCTTTTGAAGTATTTCTAGAGTCAAAGCTAATAGCTACTTTTAAAGAAGATTTATTTCCATACACTTCTTTCATGTAAAGACATAAAGCTGTGGTGGCTTTTTTCATAGTATAACGGTTCACCCGAGCAGTTCCAGCTCCGACTAAACCTCTCATCCCACCTGTTCCAAAAGCTAGTTCAGAAGAAAAACGTTCTAAAATCTCTTTTATTTGATCTGATTCTATCAGCTGAGTCACTTCTTCACGAGTACTCGCATCAAAACAAGAGTTTTCTGCCCAATCTTTTGCTTTCTTAAAGGCGCTCACTTTGTCCATTAGTGCTCACTTTGTAAGTAGTCCATGTATTTTCTAGAGGTCATGAGATTAGGATTTTCTTGACCTTCCATCTCTATTTCTATAAGCCATCCATCTTCATAGGGATTATGAGCAATAGCTTCTGGTTCATCAAGAAGCTTTTCATTCACAGCAATTACAGTTCCATTGCAAGGAGCGTAAATATCAGAAACAGTTTTTGTGGATTCAATGGTCCCAAAAGCTTCTCCTTCTGAAACTTTCGTCCCCACACTAGGTAAATCCACATGCACAACATCACCTAGTTGTTCTACAGCGTAAGAAGAAACCCCTATTCGTGCTTTTGAGTCTCGTCTGCGTAACCATTCATGATCTTTAGTGTACATAAGTTCTTCAGGGTAAGTCATTTGAAAAAACTCCTTTCATGAGCAGAATTAATTTTTAATTTTAGCTTTATACATAGGTTTTTTTGTTATCTTGGCAGTTTTTAGCTTGCCTCTCACATCAATCTCTATTGGTTTTTGTTCATCTAACAAAGAGATGTTTAAAAGAGCAAGCCCTCCTCGTTCACCAAGACTTGGCAGCACAGATCCGCTTGTGACAAAACCAATTTCTTTGCCATTTTGAAACACTTTCATGTGTGATCTGGCTATTGCACTATCTAGCATGTTGAAAGCGTAAAGTCTTCTTTCTAAACCTTTTTCTTTTTGCTCTAAGATCGCCTCGTGTCCTATAAACGAAATGGCTTTATCTAGACGTGTTGCCCATCCAATACCGATTTCAAGAGGACTCACTGTTTCATCCATTTCTTGACCATAGAGGGGGTAACAAGCCTCTAGTCTCAGAGTATCTCTCGCGCCAAGTCCAATAGGTTTAACTTTTGTAAGCTCTTCTGTCAGAAGAACTTTTTTCCAAAAAAGAGAAGCAAGACTTTTTGGCATATAAACCTCATAGCCTTTTTCTCCTGTGTACCCTGTTCGAGCAATATAAAAAGCTTGTCCATCCTCATACTCAAGAGTTGCTATTTCCCCGTACTCTAGAGAGTTCAATTTTTTAGAAGTTTTATAAGACGAGAAAGGCTCAAGGCATTCTTCACTTGAAGGTCCTTGGATAGCCATCTGAGCAAAATCTTCTGAAGCATTCTTAAGGGTGAGATCTTTTAATCCTTCTGCTATTTTTTGAAGCCACAAAAAATCTTTTTCTGTGTTTGAAGCATTGACACAAAGAAGATATTCTTCTTTTGCTAGTTTATACACAAGAAGGTCATCTATCATTCCTCCTTTTTCGTTTAAAAGAGCTGTGTACTGACCTCTTCCAATAGATAAAAGATCAAGGTCATTGATAAGAGCTTTTTGTAGAAAAGCGTTCGCTCCCTTTCCTCTCACAAAAATTTCTCCCATATGACTCACATCAAAAAGTCCAACATGTTTTCTCACATGTTCGTGCTCTTCTATAATTTTGTTATAAAAAACAGGCATAGACCAACCACTAAAGTCCACCATCTTTGCAGAGTGAGAAAGATGGTTTTCATACATAGGTGTTTTTTTTATTGTCGTTGTCATAGTTTCCAAAGAGGCTCCTTTTTTAAGAAAAAACGCAAAATAAAAACCATGGTATCATAGAATGTGTAGGGAAAAAATTATTTCAAGAGGGGCACTTGTTTTTTTTTGAAAGGGTTCGAAATGCATAAGTATTTTAACTTTATTTGGTTTTTTGTATTTTTTTCGTTTTTTATGGAATCTTGTCGCACAGTTCGTCAAGGATCTTCAAGCTTAAGCTCTATGGTGAATGGAGAAGAAGAAGGAGGAGGTGGAGGTGGAAAAGAAGAAGATACTCCTGATTCAAATGAAGGAAATGAAAAGACAACCCCTAAAAAAGGAGAACCTTTCTTTGCTCTTTTCAAGAGCTTAGAAGAAGTAACTCAGTCTTCAGTACAATTTTATATGGCACTTCAAAGTATTTTAGCTGAGTTTCCTACAGTAGCAGAAGAAAATAAGACTTTATTTCTTAAAGAGATGGAAGAAAAGTATAAAATTCTTTCGGCAAGAGAATTTGTTTTATCTAAAAAATTAGCAATACTTTCAAATAAAAATATTCCTGAACAAGCTAGTAATGTTTGTAAATTATTAAATGAACTTGTAGATGACAGTAATGTTGAATGGAAAGAAGCTCTTCTTTGGGTCCACAAAAAAATGAAACTGAATTTGATAAAAAATGACAAGACACTTTCTGGTTTTTCTACAGAGCATCTATTAATACAACCCACACAACGATTACCAAGACTTAAACTTCAGTTAGAAGGCATAAAATCTCAGCTTTCCAAAGGAGGTATAGGGACTGAAGATGAGCCAATAAAAATCTGTGAGAAAACTAGTTTAAACCTTAAAGAATATCTAATTGAAATAAATCGTTACTTACAAGCTATTATACCTACAGAAGAGGAACTTATGATGGAACTTTTACAAAATTGTCCTTGCTCAGGAGAGTGTTCTAAAGGATCTATTTCTTATTTAAGTGCAAAAGAAAACTGGTGTTATGTTGATTATGGAAAAGGGTTATGCACTGAAGATTATAGCAAAACTGATGGGAGATTTGCGCAGAAAGTAGAGACACTTCTAGAAAATCAAGGAACTTTTAAGTACTGGAAAAGTCCAACTGACTATCTTGTTAAAAGTGCTCGAACAGGCTGGTGGAGAAAATGTGACCCTTAAAGATTTTTTGAGCATAGAAGTCCTCTACTTATTTTGAGATCTTTCCTTATTGACAAGATAACAAGCCTTATGATTTTTATACACACATAACAGCAATACATATCTGATATATAGAGGAAAAATCGTGAGAATAATTTTGTACTATTCTATTCTTTTTGGTCTCAGTCAGTTTGCTTTAGCTATTTCAGAACAAAAATTTGAACTCTATAAACCAGGTTACACACGGGAAGGATTTTGCGATAAAGGTGTTGAACTGACTCTCATGAGAGACTCTGTTATTTTAAAAAATTTCGTTAAAGGAGTTTGTGATTTATATGTTCCTCCAAATGTAAGGAAATATAAAATTCAATCATTTTCTAAAGATCGTTGTGGTACAGAACACTATATAGCTAAGAGAAATTATGATGATGAAACATATACCCTTAAAATCACTGATCACAGAAAGAGGGTTTGCGAAGATTTTCCAGCATCAAAAATAATTGTTATTGAAGAGGACAGCTACGGCAACGGTGTTGAAATGCATTTGCCACGCTAGGGAAGCTCATAAAGTAGTAGTGAGTTCCCTGATAGTCTCTCTTAAATTGTCTGATGCAAGGTGTCTGTTTTTTTCAAGAAACGAGACAGCTTCTTCTAAACGAGGATCTTTTGTAACAAAAAGAGCAATCAAGGCGTTTCTTTGAAGCCCCTCTTTTTTAGCACGGGTGAGAGGAGTTCCTCCAAAAGTTTTTTCATAAAAATCTTGGTCCATTGTAGCTACTTCAAAAAGATTTACATGAGCTCCAAGTTGCGCGTAAGTTTTTTCTGTGAGACTTACTCCTCTGTTGTAAGGACAAGCAAGTTGGCAGATGTCACAACCAAAGACATATTGTTTAAAGTAAGGCCAAAATTCTTTTGGGACAGGGCCTCTATGTTCAATCGTCCAGTAGGAAATACATTTTCTAGCATCGAGAACATAATCTTCTGAGAGAGCTCCTGTTGGACAGTGTGTTTGACAACGTTTACAGGAGCCACACCCCCCTAGAGAACTTCTTGCGCTAGGATCAACGGATTCTTTTTTATCGTAAACCACTTTTTCATCGATAAAAATTTCTACCATGGAGAAATAACTACCAAGTTCTGGGTGGATAAAAAGTGAATTTTTTCCAATAAAACCTTTTTGTGACTTTGTGGCTAAAGCTTTTTCCAAAAAAGGCCCACTGTCTACAAACACGCGAGAACGTATTTCAGGAGAGTGGATTCTTAATTTTTTTAAAATATTTTCTGATTTTACACGCAAGTACTTATGATAATCCCGAAGCCTTGCATACATAGCAATCCGAGGAGGCCCTTTTTTAACTTCTGTTAGTTTGTCTCCTGCAAAGTAGTTGTAAGCAAAAATCAAAGCAGACTGGGCACCTTCAACAAGAAGAGCAGGATTTTCTCTAAACTGTTGATAGTTTTCCATGTAAGACATGCCTGCTTGGTTTCCATTTTTGATCCAATCAAGATATTTTTTGTAGTAAAAAGGATCCAAGTTTAAATCAACAGCTCCTAAGAGAATAAGATTTTCTTCTCGAGCAAGATCTTCTACGAACTCTCTTGTGAAATGGGATATATCTTTTGATCTCTTGTCTTCCATTATGCAAAGCCATTTTCTATGAGTTTGTTGTGAATAATTTCGTAAGAAGCGCTCTCTCCCCACCAAATTTTTTGCGCTAGAATAGCTTGTTCAATAAGCATCGGAAGGCCATCAAGAGAAATAAATCCTCTTTGTTTGAGATGAGAGTAAAGAGCAGAAGGTTTCCCGTACACAAGGTCACAAAATCCTCCGTTAAAATTTTTAAGAGGCTCTAGAAAAGATGAAAGGTCATCTCCTTTGAGAGGTGCACTTGTGCCTTGTACAAGATAAAGAGGGTGTGCCCCCATCTTCTTAATTATTTTTTCAAGAGAACTTGGCTCAAATGGAAGAAAATGAAGATTTTTATAAAGAGTTTTTAAGTTCTCATCGTTTTTTTCGCCTCGTCTAATTATATAAACAGGTTTCTGAGAAAGTTTGTCTTTTAAAAAATCTAGGATAGAAATAAAAACATCCCCACTTCCTATGAAACAAAAAGCTTCGTAGGATTCGATTTTTTTGTCATGTCGTGTGAGCGCATTCCAGAAGCCTTCTCCGTCTGTGCTGTAAGCTTTCCAACCTGTGCCTATTCGTTTTAGTGTGTTCACAGAAAAAAGTTTTGTCTCACCCACCAGTTTTCCAACCAAGTGTTTATGAGGATTTGTTATATTCAAGCCGAGGCCACCTTTTTTGTGGAAGCTCTCTAAAAAATCTTTTATCTGAGAAGAAGTTAAACTATAAGCCTCGTAGTGTGAGCTGCGGCCTAACCACTGTGCAGAGCTATTGTGGATAAGTGGAGACAGGCTTTTTGTTGTGTTTTCTCCAAGAAGCCCAAGAAAGCCCTTTTGTTCTAAATAATTAGGATTTACTTCATCCGGTGACACAGTCTTTTGTTCCTTGTTTATTTTTGCTAAGGTAATATTTTCGAAGAAACATAACAAAAATTTCACCGCGATTCAAATAAAAGAATGAAAACAATTTACTGCAACGATTTTTTAAAAGATTTAAAAGAAGAAGACTTTAGCCAAGGGACCTCTCTCACTATGGGAAATTTTGATGGATGTCACCTGGCTCATAAAGAGATTCTTCTAAAGACAAAGCAGTTAGCTCTTGCGTCAAAGAGTATTTCTGTTGTTCTCACTTTTTTCCCTCACCCAAGAGATTTCTTTTTTACAAAGTCATCTTCTTTAGAGCGAAAAAGACTTTTCTCTCTCAAGCAGAAACTAGAAGCTATTCAGGCCTGTGGCATTGATTGTGTGATTGTTCAAAGTTTTCAAGAAGAGTTCAGTCATCTTTCTCATGAAGATTTTTACACTTTTGGTCTCAAGAAAAAATTACACGCTAAAAACATTGTGATTGGAAACAACTTTTGCTTTGGAAGAGATCGCCTTGGGACATCTACTTGGCTTGCTGAAGAGGGTCTTAAAGACAGTGTAGCTATTCACCCTCTTCCTCTCATGGAAAAAGACGGGACCCCTGTCAACAGCACCCAAGTAAGGACATGTCTCTCAGTTGGGGAAGTAGAAAAAGCTAAGCGTCTTCTTGGAAATCCTTTTTACTTGGATGGAGTTATCGTAAGAGGAAATCAAATGGGTCGAAAGTTTGGTTTTCCTACAGCTAATTTTTCTCAAATCGAACAAATAATTCCTGCGAGGGGTGTTTATTCTGGTTTTCTTCGGGTGTTAAAAAACTCAGAGGAAGAAGAAAAAGCTGTTGTGATTAATATTGGCTTTCGCCCTACAGTGGTGCAAGATGCTAAACAACTTATTGTGGAAGCTCACTGTTTTGAGATAAAAGAAAGTGAGCTTTCTCTCTACGGAAAAAAGTGTCGTCTTTTCTTTCATCACAGGCTTCGCAGTGAACAAAAATTTTCTAGTTTAGATGAGCTGAAAAAACAAATTTACGGTGATATCCAGCAAGCCAGATGTTTGAAGTAAATTTTTAATATTGTGGTTTACCGCTACATATATGAGACTTTCTTCTCACTATTTTATTACCTAAAAAGTGGGGGTTTAAGTATGAGACAATTTAAGTTTTTATTTCTTCTAATAACTTTTATTTTTTTTAGTTGTTCATTTTTTGCTGACTGTAGTGATGATGATTCTAAAATTATAGTTTCTGCTCATGGGGTCTGGGGTGATAGAGAAGTTCACATTGAAAATTTTGAAATTAGACCAGAAGAGGCTTTGTCCCAATTGGTAGAGAGGCTTTCTCAGGAAGTTTTAAAAGAACAAAGTGTACATAGCGTCACATCAGATTTTTCACATTTACATAGCATGTTGCAAGAGGTGTTAGAACAAAAAGGCGTCAAAAAACTACCTCTTGTGATGGATCAATATTCGCTTAAGTACGAAAATGGAAGACCATTCAGAAAGGATAAACCTATACAAAATGGTGATGTTTTAGAGTTTTCTTCTAGGATAGAATTTGGTCGTGTTTTTAGAGGGGCTCAGTTTCAGGGGATGGTAATGAAAGGCCTTAATTTCAACGGTGCTGATCTTCTAGGAGTTTCATTCATAGGAGCTAATATCAAAGGTGCTAAGTTCAACGGGGCTGTTTTATTCGGTGCTAAGTTCTCGGAGGATTTCCAATGGGCTGAGTTCCAAGATGCTGATTTACGCTATGCTTCTATAATGCGTGCTAACCTCCGGGGAGCTAATTTTGTAGGGGCTAGGCTCGAGGGTTCTAGGTTCGAAGGATGTGACTTTAGCGGGGCTGATTTCAGTATGACTAATTGGGGCGAAGCTACGTTTGAAAAATGTTTAGAAAGAAGGGCGTTTTGGTGGCCTAATAATAACGTACAAGCAAAATCAAGCTCTCAGCAAACAACAGTCCAATGTTGCAATCTATTATAGACCGTCATTGCCGCTTGAGAGTTTCATAACAAAAAAAGCCCCTCTTTCTCTATTAGTTTGTCCCTAGGCTTAAGCTCCTCTTCATGTTAATATCCAAGCATAAGAAGATTTCAGCAAGAAAAACTAAGTTTATTAGAAATAGACCTCTAAAGACGTGCGATAAAAGCAAATGACTAAGCCAGTACAAATTATAGCTGCCATGGATATTGGCTCAAATTCTCTTCACATGCTACTGGCGTATGTGGATGAGCGCGGAAGACTTGTAAGTCTTAAAAGCTATAAAAAAATTCTTAGTCTCGGGGCTTCACTCACGAAATCACAGCATCTCACAGATATCGCCCTAGAGAGTACCTATCAAGCTATTGAAAAAATGAAGGAGCGAGCTCAGTATTACCGCCCACTCTTTATTGTAGTAGCTACTCATGCTGTGCGTGTGGCAAAAAACAATGAAGAACTTCTTACTAATATCTACAAAAGAACAAAGCTAAAAGTAAGAATCATACCAGGAGAAGAAGAAGCTAGACTCATGGGACTAGCTATTAGTCGAAGCTTTTTTCTGAGAGATAAAACTATACTTTGTCTTGATATTGGTGGAGGTTCGACAGAAATAGCACTTTATAGAAATGGAAAGCCTATTTATCTCAAGAGCTTAGAGCTTGGCTCTGTGACTCTCACGACAAACTACTTGAAGTATAAAGGCAAAAATTTAAGCTATGAACACATTGATCAACTGCAAAAAACAATTCTAAAAACCTTAGCACCTGTTGTCATAGAGCTTAAAAAGTTTTCTTTTAAGCGTTCTGTGATTTGCTCAGGCATTGGTAAGACTTTGGCTTTCATGGACTATAGAGATCAAACAGGAAAGAGGCTTAAAAATCCAGATCGTTACTCTCTTAGCAGAAAATCAATTAATAACTTTAGTCGAAAGCTATCTCAGCTTAAGCAATCCTCTATGATTCGTAATCAGTGGAAAATTAGCACAAACCGCTCAGAGATTGTTTTGGCAGGAACTCTTGTCCTCCAAGCCTTAACAGAGGAGTTGAAGATCCCTTGTTGGAAGATCTCTAACTATGGTATCAGAGAAGGGATTGTTCTTGACACACTCCCAAGCTCTCCTAAGGATACAAAATAAAATTTTATGTCGAGCACTATAAAACAACTAAAGAGTGTAAGACAAAGCATCTTGCACAAAGAAGAGCGATTAATTTTCCTCTATGGAGATAATGAGTTTCTTCTTGGTATGGCTACGGATGATTTGCAGCTAAGTCTTTCACGAAAAGGTATTTCTTCTTTGAGACAAGAAGCAAAGAGTGAAAATAGCCAGAGTTTCGAAGAAAAATTCTTACAAGAGTCCTTATTTGTTGAAGAAATTAATTATATTTTTGTAAATGCTGAACAAGCACCAAAGCTTCCTCAATTACTCCAAGAAGTCTCTCACAAAAAAAAGTTAACAAACACACTCCTCATTGTTTACAATAAAGCTAGTGTTCAAAACGTGCTAAAAACAGAACTTAAAAGATTAGAAGCCCTTGAAATTCTTTGTAACAGCCCAAAGCCATTTGAGCAAAAAGATATTTACCAGTTTCTTTGTGAAAAAGAAGGCCTTAACTTAGATCAAAAAGCACTTGATGCTCTTGGGGAACAGTTTGGAAATAACTTTACAGGGTTTCAGAATGAACTTCATAAGCTCTCTCTTATCAAAGGGCGCACATCAGAGAAGCTTTCTTGGTCTGAAATCAAGAATTTTGTTGAAGGACTAAGAGAAGAAGAAGCTTTTCAACTTACGAGTTTACTACTCGAGAAAAAACTTCCAGAAGCTCAAGCACGCATGACTCATCTTCTTCATACGGGAGATAACGGTCTTTCTATTCTTGGGATAATTAGCTATTTTTGCCGTACAGCTCTTTATCTTAAATCTGAAGCTTCATCTCTTAAGAAAACAGGATCTTCTTCTAAGTTACCAAATTTTCTAAGAAATAGGTATAATAGGCATATGCACTTACACTCGGAAGCTTCTCTAAGAGAAGCTCTGAGGCGATGTGTAGAGGCCGACCTCTTTTTAAAATCAAGAGGAAGAAGTCAGCAACTGATTCATCTCAGTCAGATTATTTTGGCTCTCTAACTTGTTGCCTCCTCCTTCCCTCTAGTGTTTTTGCATAAAAATTATAAGCGGTTTTTAAAAGCTTATCCTAAACTTTTTAGGAGAAGACTCATGAAGAGAGTGAAATTTTTACTTCTTGTTCTTTTTTTTAAAGGAAAACTTCTCACTGGGAATACTTCTTTTGTGGAGGCTGTCCCTATAGAATTTGATCCTGATCAAATAGAGCTTCTTAAAGAAGATGCCCCCTTTAAAGAAATAAGACTTCTTGAAAAGCCTGTTCTTTGGATTTTAGGTCAAAATTTCTTGTGGCGTTTCACAATAGAAAAAAAAGAACTCGAACAAATCAAATTTGGACAAGAACTTTTTCAAAGTTTTGAAATTCAATCTGTTTTGCAAGATAAAAATACTCTTTACCTTGCAAGTGATAAGAACTTGTTTCAAATTGTTGATGATGAGAAATTGCTTTTTTACTCTTATAAATCTCTCTTTGAAAACAAAACTGTTACAAGAGCTCTTCAAAAAGATCCTCTGGGGTTTGTTCACTGGGTGACAAATCACGGCATTCAAACGATCAATCCTCTGACAAAAGGAGTTTCTGATATAAAAGAACTTTCCTTGTCTGAAGAACCTTTTTTCTACGCTTTAGAACAGAATAAAATTTTTTTCTTAAGAAATAATCATGTGCTTGAAAAAAGAACTTCTCACAAAAAAGAAAAACTTCTTTTAGACGCAAAAGAAAAGCTTAGCTTTATTGATAGCGATGATTCTTTTCTCTATGTTTTTAGTTTGAAAAGCTTATTTATTTTTGATGTTGAAGGTGCTTTTGTTCAAAAAATCCCCATTAAAGACATGCATAATTTAGTGGCTGCAAAGGTTACTAAAAAAGTAGATGCTTATTTTTTTAAAGATCAAATCTTAGAAGTTCATAACAAAGAGAAAAAAAAGAGCTATCACTACTCGCTTAAAAGCTTGAAACAGGAGAAAATTATTTCTTTTGACATTAATCAAAAATATCTAGTTACTCGTTCTAAAAAAAACATAGCTCTTTTTAGATTGGAAAACGGATTATGAAAAATTTTTTTGTTTTTCTTTTCTTTTTATTTTCTTTTTCTAGTTTGGCTTTTGGAAGTGAAGAAGATTTCTTACAGTCTTATGGAAAGTTTCAAAAAATTATAGAAAAAAATCAAGCTTTGGCAGAGATCACAACTGATATTAGAGAGTTTTTAGAAGCTAAGAAAAGTGGTTTCAGAAAAAATCTTGACTCAAGAATATGGAAAAGGCTGTTTTCAAAAAAGAGTCATCTCAATGACGAGTTTAGTGAGAGTTGGGCTCAAATTCTTCTAAACAAGAATTTTGAAGAGCCATTTATTTTAGGCGAAGCAGAGGATTATCAAATTGATCATTTTGTGAGTAAGTTGTTTCAAAAAAATGATAACTCTCATGAAAACACAAAAAATATACTAAAAAATTTCATAAGAGATCAGCTTTTAATAGAGCATATTGCCACAAAACCAGATGAACTTTTAGAAGAGAAATACATTGCAGAAAAAGCAAAATCTTCTCTTCTTCATAAAATTTTGCTAGGAGTTTTTTATGATGCAGAAAGCAAAAAAGAAGAATCCATAGATGTTTTAAAGCAAGCTCTTGAAGAACTTAAAGAAAATGAGTCTTTCAAGTATTTAAGTTTTCAGGTTTTAAATATTGTAGCAAGAAATGAAAGACACACTGCTAAGCGGTTTGAATCTGCTAAAACTTATCAAGAACTGACTGATCTTTGGAAGTCTCAAGGGGAATCTCTTTTCCCACCATCTCTTAGAGGGCCAGAACGTTCTCTTGATAAAATAAATGATCTCTTATGGTCTGCTCGTTATCAAGCTTTGATAGGAGAGAAAAAACTTGCAGAAGATGAAATTAGCGCTGTTTTTTTAGAAATAAAAAAGCAAGGAAAGAAGTCTCTAAACTCGAAACAGCGCAGCACGCTCCTTGGGTATTTGTTTGAAGCTTATCATCTGAAAATTTTTAGACTTTCTTTTTATTATGGAGATTTCAAGTTAGGAACAGCGCTAGCAGCTAAAGTCTTAGAAGAGGAAAAAGTTCCAAATCATTGGATAGAGGATTTCCATTGGCTTCTTGGTTTTGGATTTTATCTCCAAGGAGAAACTAAAAAAGCTGTGACTGCTTGGGAAACTTATTTGTCAAAAAGAAAATACGCCTCAAATAAAGATCAAATTTATTTTTGGTTGGGCAGGAGTTATAAAAAATTAGGCAAAGAAAAAGAAAGCAAGTTTTTTTTGGCTAAATTAGAAAAAGAATTTCCTTTTAGTTTTTACACAGTTGTCACTTCCGATTTAACAAACTTCTTTCCTAAGAAAACGACAGAAGAAAAAAAAGAAACGAGAAGAACTGAAGAAATTGACAAGAACAATAAACTTTTAATATCTCTTGTAAGAGCTGAAATTCTTATAGCCTCAGGGCTTACAGAGTTAGCTCAAGGAGAACTTGAAAACACCTACTATCTGACAAGCCCAAGAAAATTCACAACAAAAAACTTAGATTTTTATTTGTATCTTTCTAAACTTTTTTTCCATGCTGAAATGTACCCTCGAAGTATTGCTCTTACAGAAGCTCTTTCAAAGAAGCGCCCTGATTTTTGGAAAACTGTACCTGAAGCTTTATCTCTTTATTATCCTGATGCTTTTAAAAATGACTTTGAAAAAGTAAGTAAAGATTTTTCTATTAAAAAAACATTACTTCTTTCTATCAGTAGAAAAGAAAGTCTTTTTAATCCAAAGGCTAAGAGCCCAGCGAACGCTCTTGGACTTATGCAACTAATCCCTAAAACAGCTTCTATTCGAGCAAAAGAGCTTAGTTTGAAAAATTTTGAGCCTGAAAAAGATTTGTTTGTTAAAGAAACAAACTTAGCTCTATCTGGTTCTTATCTAAAAAAACTAGATGAGCTCTACAGAGGAGACTTAAAGAAAATAGTAGCAGCTTACAATGCAGGGGAGTTTTGTGTGGATAAATGGTCTGAGACAATTCAAGTAGAGGATGATATTGCGTGGGCTGAGTTGATTCCATTTGGAGAAACAAGAGATTATGTAAAATCTGTTTTAGTCAGTGAAAAATTTTATGAGCATCTCTTAAAAGAAAAAAAAGCACAAGCTAGTCATTTAATGACCTATACTGGGAAGTACTTTAGCCTCTGAAGGATTGCAGAAGAAAGGATTTGAGTCTCTTGCAATCATGTATTCTTGACTAATACCTTTCTTCCTTGATAAATGACGTTTTAAAATTTTAACAACGTCTCTAAACTGAAATCTTTCAGCTCTTTCAAGAGCTGTTTCTTGTCTTAAGCCAAAAGTTTTTAGATTTGTTTTTATTTCTTTTTTAAGTAGATGGTTAATTATTTCTATTTCTCTAGAAGAAACTGCTAAATGTAAAAAACTATTTCCAAATTCATCTTGAATGTTGAGAGGAAGAAAAAGAAGAAATTTTTTAACTTGTTTGATTTTTCCTTGTGTGATGAATTTTCTAAATTCATCTATTGTTGGTATTCTTTCACCATCGACTATTCTTTCATCTATTATTGGGGGAAATGTCCTAACTCTTGGGGTCGCTAGTCGTGCAGTAATGACAACTTCTTCTAAAGGAAAAACAGTGACTGGAGCGTCTAGAGAAGCTATCGCAAGAGGAGGGTTTTCTAAGTCATCACTTGCATAAATTTTGAGAGAGGGATTTGAGTAAAGTAAAAAAAAGAGCAAAGTTTTTAAATAGAAACTCATCTCCATTTCTCCTTTAGAGAGATTTTAAAAGCTTCTCAAATTGAAACATAAAAGAAATATTTTTAAAGATAAAGCTTTTTTAACTGAATGTAATGCATAGAAGCCATTCGGAGGTAACCTTCAATTTCTTCTCGTGTAAGATCTCTCACAACACGTGCAGGACGTCCTTGTATCAAGACTCTACTAGGATATTTTTTACCGGGAGTTAAAAGACTCCCTGCAGCAACAAGACTTGATTCTCCGACAACAACTCCATCAAGAACACAAGAGTTCATTCCAATGAGACAAAAGCTTTCTAAAGTACAACCGTGTAAAGTTACAGAGTGACCAACAGTGACATGATCTCCGATCTGAACACTCGGGCCATCATGATTCACATGAACAACAGAGTTGTCCTGAATATTAGAACCTTTTCCAACAATAATAGAATTCACATCTCCTCTGCACACGACATTGTACCAAAGGCTTGAATCCTCTCCTATTTGAACATCACCAATTAAACGAACTCCTTCTGCTAAAAAAACTGAAGGATGAACTTTAGGTTCTTTACCTTGAAAGTGACGTAGAGTTATATCAGTTGTGTTTACTGTCATAGAGTCTCCTTACAGCTTGAAAAATTTCTTGAAAGCGAATAGAATAGAAGAACCACAAACAAAGTATTTAAGGCTTACCGTATGAAAATCACAGAAGAAACTTTGTTAGAAGAGCTTAAACTTCCTTACTTAGAAACGATTCTTGAAGAAGTTTTTTTGTTAGACTCTTCTCAGTCTCTCAAAAAAGTAGGAGAACTTAGCTCTAAAAGCGGCTTACTCTTAGATGAAACAAAAAGTCGCCTTTCTAAACTCCAAAAACAAAGCAAAAATATTCAATACAAAGGTGAACTTCCTCCTGCAGGAGAATGTATTTATCTTGATGTGTCTTTAGAAAAAATGAGCCTAGGCAAATCCTTTCAACCTCTAAAACATTTATGTGACCATGAATTCAAAAACGGTTTGTTAGAATTAAAAAAAAGCGAGAACTTAATTCTTGTTCTCTCTAGCCAAGATACAAGATCATTCAGTGCAGCCATGTATTTAAGAGATCAGGGTTTTCAAAATGTTTTCATGTTGGAGAGTCACTTTTTCTCGAGTTGAGCATTTTTGTGCATTGTAAGAAAAAGTTCTAGCAAAGAAGAATCCTTACATTTTTCGTTAAAGTTTTGTATAAAATTTCAAGCAGAAGACTTCAGTTCAAAATCTTGTTCGAAAGGATGCCTAGGCCCTATGAAAAACACAGTACAAAGAGATGAAAAGAAAGAGTTTTTTGGTTGGATCTACTTGACCCTTATCATGCTTCTTTTTCCTGTTCTTTTTTTTATTTGCGTTTTCTTGCCAATGATGGTGGGCTGGGTAGAAAGATAAATGAAACAATTAAAAAAAAGAGGAGACAACTCTCCTGAAGAAATACAAAGCCAAAAAGATCTAAGCTCCAAGGATAATTTTCTTATGCTCTCTCAGACAGCTTCTCATGATGAAATTAGCTTTTTCAAATTCTTTAAAAATTTGAAAGTAGCATTTTCCATGACTAAACCAACAATCACACTCCTTGTTGTGATCACAGCTCTTCCAGCTATGTTCATGGTGGAGGGCCTCTCTCCCAAGCTTTCCACTGTTATTCTTATCCTTTTAGGAGCTGCTGGTTCTTCTGGTTCCGCTGCTATTTTTAACCAAATCTTTGAAGCAGATGTGGATAAAAAAATGAAAAGGACAAGGTCCCGCTCTCTTCCTTCGGAGCGTATAAGCATGCCCTTTGCTATAAACTTCGGGGTGTTTTTAGGGGCTATATCTTTTGCTCTTCTTTATTTTTTTGTTAACCCGCTCACAGCTTTTATCGCAGCTTCTGGGCACCTTTTTTATGTTTTTGTCTATACGCTCTACCTCAAGAAAAGTACTCCGCAAAATATTGTGATCGGAGGAGTTGCCGGTGCGATTGGGCCTTTGATGGGTTGTGCTGGTGTGTCAGGTTCTTTGAATGTAGCAAGCTGGATTCTTTTTATGATTATTGTTCTTTGGACTCCGCCGCATTTTTGGGCTCTTTGTCTCAAGTATAAAAAAGATTATGCTAGTGCAGGAATTCCTATGTACCCCATTGTCTATGGAGATGAGAGAACAAGAAAAGTTATTTTTCTTTATACGCTAACACTTATACCTTGTGTGATAGCGCTCCACTTCACAGGGCAAATTTACTCTCTCACAACTCTCATTACATTAGGCTTAAGTGTTAAGTTTTCACTTGATGCTTACAAACTTTACCAAGCGCATAATAATTTTTATGCTATGCCTCTTTTTCGTTATTCTTGTCTCTACACTTTTGCTCTTTTTCTTTTCTACACAGCTGATCGTTTAATTTTTCATACTCTAGCTTAAGCTAGAGCTTCTCTTTAAAACATGGAATGCAGTTCTTACTGAGCAGGTTCTATCACTTGAGCTCGTTGCTCTGGTGTTACTTCGATAGCTTGGTCAAGCTCGGTTTGTGACACAATAGCTTTTGTGAGATTAGCTCCATTAAGCTTAGCCCATTTGAGCTTAGCTCCATTAAGCTTAGCTCCATTAAGATCAGCCCCAGCTAGTTCAGCCCATTCAAGAATAGCTCCTGGAAGAAAAGCCCATTCAAGAATAGCTCCTTCAAGATCAGCCCATCTGAAATCAGCTCCTCTGAGATTAGCCCACCTGAGATTAGCCCCTCTAAGATTAGCCCCTCTAAGGTTAGCCCCTCTGAGATAAGCTCCTTGGAGATTAACTCCTCTAAAATCAAACCCTTCAAGATGAGCGCCATCTTTAAAGATAGCCCCATAGAAAGTATCACCAAAGCTTATTTTAGTAGAAAAGACTAAAGTAGCAGCTTTTCTTATATCGCTTATATCTTTGATTTCAGCTCCACCATGACTAAGGAGAAGTTGGTCAATTTCGAGAGGTAATTCTTTGATATTTTTTTGTTTTAAGATAGCTTGAATTGCTTTAGGTAATGCCCGAAAATCCCTTGTGGTTTTAACTGACATACTTTCTAGAATTGTTTGATGAAGTCTTTTTACAAAGGAATTAAGATTTTCTCCTTGTTTAACTTCAAAGCGTGGAAGTGCAACTCTTCCATCTAAGGACTTCACAGACACGATGGTTTGACCTGTAGAAATAGTTTTTGGAAAAACAACATGAATCGTCGTACATTCTGGAATGTTTAGATCTAGAACTGTTTTGTTCATATCTGTAAGAAGCTTTCCAGAGAAAATCAACCCAACTGATTCTTTTTTGGTTTCTACTTTTACCAGATGATAGAGATCTTCAAGTGTTGCGGACTCTTCTACCTGAAAGGTAAAATCGACACCACTAAGAGTTCTGAAATTAAGGTGAATTTTTTCCTGAACAGCAAATATTAAAGTAGAAAAAACAAATGTTGTTGTAAGCAATAAAAGTTTAAATCGTTTCATAATCAACAGCCTCTTTTTAAAGGTAGTAATTTATTGAGATAGTACTGTCTCTTGTTAGATGGTGAGAATCAATGTTTTTTATGTGTAATGGATTAATTAAAGGAATATTTCTTTTTTCAACTTGGATAGAAGTTTTGTTTACTGGGAACGACTAGTTGTTAATTCTGTGAAGGGAGAGGATTATTTTTTGGATGATCGGGTTTTAGTTCATGCCATCTTTTTAAGAGAGCTTAACTTGACAAACACTATTAAAATCAAGATAATCGCGGGAATGCAAGACAACTAAAAAAAATCTATTAGGAGAGGCTATGAGCCAAGAAATACAGGAAAAAATCAAACAAGTGATAAAAGAAGACATCAACCCTTATTTAGATCTTCACCAAGGTGGTTGTGAGTTTGTCTCCTATGAGGACGGAATTGTCACAATCAGTCTTCATGGCGGTTGTTCAGGCTGCCCCTCTAGTCAAATTACTCTGTTCAATGGAATTACCCCGATTCTTAAAGAGAAAGTGCCAGAAGTAAAAGAAGTTCTTCTTGACTAACCTTGTGAAAGTTTTTACGCACTAAAGTAGTGAACTCAAATTAAAAGGTGATCTGATGACTAGAAAGCAACTTGAAGAAGTGTGTGTTATCGGAGCTGGGCAAATGGGAAGTGGTATTGCTCAGGTGTGTGCCACTAGTGGTTATAGAGTAAAGCTTTTTGATGTGAATCAAACTCAGCTTGAGAAGGCCAAGAGTGGTATCTATAAATCTTGTGAGAAATTGGTAGAAAAAGGAAAGCTTTCTTTAGAAAGTTTTACAATTCTCAAAGAGAAGCTTTGTTTTGAAACAAAAATTTCTGAATTAAAAAATGCTGACATTGTCATTGAAGCTATCATTGAAGATGAAGCAAAAAAAAAGGAAATTTTTTCTGAGCTGAATAAAGTTGTGAAAAAAACAGGAATTTTTGCTTCAAATACTTCTTCTATTTCAATTGCTCGTTTAGCAGAGGCGAGCAGAAGACCTTCTCAGTTTATTGGTCTTCATTTTATGAATCCCGTTCCTCTTATGCGTCTTGTTGAGGTTGTGACAACCCTTGGGACAAATGCTCAAACTTTAGAAATCTCAAAAGAGTTTGTGACTAGTCTTCATAAAGAAATTACTTTGAGTAAAAATTATCCTGGATTTGTTGTTAATCGGATTTTGATGCCTATGATTAATGAGGCTTTTTTTGCTTTACAAGACGGGTTATCGAGTAAGGAAGACATAGATAAAGCCATGAAGCTTGGGACTAATCAACCTATGGGACCATTTGAGCTTGCTGATTTTATTGGTCTTGACACTTGTCTTTCTATTATGAAAGTTCTCTACGAGGGAACTTCAGATTCAAAATATCGTCCATCTCTTCTTCTTCAAGAGTATGTAGAAAATGGTTATTTAGGAAGAAAAGTGGGCCGAGGAGTCTATTCTTATTCTTGATTTTTTTCGCATCCTTAAAGTTTTATAAGGGAGTTTTCATTTGTTTTTAAGTATGAAAAATAAGATATTTCTTTTTCTTTTTCTTTTTCTTTTTCTTTTTTCTTCTTGTCAACACGATGATGCCTTTGATCGTCGCTACAATAAGTGGGTGCCGATTGTAAAGGTTTTTGGGCCTAAGAGAATGTCAGAAGCCTACAACCACACCTTAATTAAAATGAATCGCAATCGTTCAGACTGTCAGCCTGAGTGTCCTCGTATAGATGCTTGGAAATACTCTTTTCAAGATGAGAATGGTGAACTTCTTGAATCAGACGTGCCTATATCGACAAAGAAAAAATACTGGAAAGTAAAAGATGAAGCTCGAGTCATTGCTTTTTCTTTGTTTGGAGATAAGCCTGAGTATTTAGATGGGCTCATGAATTATCTAGATAGCTTTACTTTTGTAAAAGAAAAAAATGGGATAGAAGAAAAAAATTGGGGATATGAGAGTTTTACAGTTCGTGTTTATAGTCCTAAGCGTCATCCAAGTCGTTTAGAAAAAATGGGCCCTCTCAAAGGAGAACTCTCTAGTGACTATGTCACAAAGCTTCTCAGTCGCGGAGTCGAAGTTGTTTATGTAGATAACGCGAGAGAAAAAACTGTTCGTGATGCTAGTTTCTGGAGATTTTTAATTCTTGATGAACCCCTCCTTGAGGGAGAAAAAATTCGTTTCCTTTTAAGAGATGCAGATTGGATTTTAACTGCTGCTGAGCTTTTTTCTGTGGGAGAATGGATAGCTAGTGGTTTAAGGTTTCATCGTATGCATCTTGTGCCTATTTGTGTTGGACCGCTTACTGCTAGTTGGTGGGGAGGGATTTATACGAAAGGAGAAGGGTTTAAAGATATTCTAAAACAGATGGAATATTATCCGTACCGTCTTCTTTATGGGGATGATGAGCTTTTTTTACGAGACTTAGTTTGGCCTAAAATTTTAGCTTCTGGTTCTGTATTAACTCATAGATACGAAAAAAGAGGAGCTAAAGGCTATTTTGCTAATCCCTACAAGGGAAGTTGTGAAGATGATCCAACGCGGAAATATTGTTCTCGTTTGACAAAAAACACCACTTCTTGTTTGGATCTCATGATGCCAGAAGAAATAAAATTTCCTTTTTTTGAGCTTGGAACAAGGGTTTCTTATGAGAAATTAAAAAAGAGAGAAGAACTTTTTATTTTGAACAAGAAAGACAAAAGAGTAGAGAAAGCTTTTTGTGCTTTCTCACCTAGTTGCTTGGAGCGTTAAGTAGTAAAATTTAAGATTTTAGAGCTTCTAATTCTTCTGAGGTTTTCATCCATTCTTCTTCTGTTTTTTCTTTTTTTTCTTGTGTTGTCCAAAGTTCTTTGTTTACTTCAGACATTTCTTCGTGAGTTCCGTTTTCTGCAGCTTTTGCTAATTTTTCTTCGAGAAGTTTTTCTTTTTTAGAAAGTGTCTCTATTTCTTGATCTAATTTTTGAAGTTGTTTTTCAAGGCGACTGAGTTCTTTTGTTTGAGATTTTCTTTCTTCGTAAGAAACTATTTTTGCTTCTTCTTTTTTTGCTTCGATTTTTTGTTTTTCAGAATTTTCTTCTAGAACATAAGGGAATCCTGACACAAGACAAAGTCTTTTGTAATCATCTAATTTACCTTCAAAGATATCGACTTGCTTTGTTTTTGAAAGAGCTAAGATGTGACTTGATAGAGAGTTGATAAAGAAACGGTTGTGACTCACAAAAAGGACTGTTCCAGTGTATTTTTGAAAAGCTTCGACCAGAGCGTTTACACTTTCAATGTCAAGATGGTTTGTTGGTTCATCAAGAAGAACAAAGTTAGCTTTTTTTGCAAGAACACAAGCAAGAGCGACACGGTTTTTTTCTCCTCCAGAGAGAACTTCAATTTTTTTCTCAAGATCTTCTTCTGTAAAAAGTAGTGCTCCAAGTAGTGTTCTGGCTTCTTTATAGCTAATTTCAGCGCTATTTAAAACGACATCAAGTAGATTTCCTTTAGGTGGAAGATTATCCACTAAGTTTTGAGAGAAATAAGCTAGAATATTGCGACTAGAGGCTTGAAAACTGCCGCCTAGAGCTTCAATTTCACAGGCAATAGTTTTGAGGAGAGTGGATTTTCCAATACCGTTTGCTCCAACAATTCCAATTTTTTGTCCCTTTTCAACAAGAAGATTGATCTTCTCAAAGAGAATATCTTTGTAACCAATAGCGCCATTTGAAATTGTATAAAGAACTCGGTCACTAGGAGGAGGTGGAGGAAGAATAAGAGTCATTTTCCTACTGTCTGCTTGTTGTACTGATTCTATGTCTTCAATTTCTTTTTCGAGTTTTTCTACTTGTTTTTCTTTTGACTTTGCTTGTTTTGCCTTTGAGGCTTTGGCCCCAAAGCGAGTGATAAATTTTTCGAGTTCATTTTTTTTCTTTTCAAGGTTAGAAACCTGGCTTTGTTCAAGAAGTTCTCGTTCTTCTTTTTGTCTTAAGAAAGAACTGTAGTTTCCTTGGTAAACTCTAATGATTCCTTTATGAAGGTGTAGGGTTATATCAGGGAGTTTCTCAAGAAGTTCTTTGTCGTGAGACACAAAAAGAAGAGTTCCCTTGTAACTTTTTAGATAGTTTTCAAACCAAACAAGACTTGGAAGATCAAGATGGTTAGTTGGTTCATCTAGAACTAAAAAGTTTGGGTCATTCACAAGCATCTTTGCCATTTCAAGGCGCATAGCCCAACCACCAGAAAGACTAGCAGGTGAGTCACTCATTTTTTCTTTTGTGAAACCAAGACCCATAAGAAGGCTTTCAGCTTTAGCTTCGATGTTGTAGCCACCTAGCTTTTCATACTGAGCTTCTACTTCTGAGTAGCGATGAATCAGTTCGTCTTGAGATGAAACGTGAAGTTCTTTTGATAGAACGCTTAGTTCTTGTTTGAGCTCTGTAAGTTTCTTTGCTCCTTCAAGAGCTTCTTCTAGAATTGTTTTATTTGGATCAAGAGAAGCTTCTTGTTTCAGATGCCCAAGAGATAAACGTGATGGTTTTAGAACGCTTCCAGAGTCAGCTTCTTCTTCTCCTAGAAGGATTCTAAGAAGAGTCGTTTTTCCAGAGCCGTTATTTCCTACAAGAGCTATTTTAGAACCTTCTGGGATATGATAGCTGATGTTATCTAGAAGAATTTTTGAGCCGTAAGCTTTGCTCAGATTGTCTAATTTAATCAAGAGTCTTTAACCTAAATAAGAAAAGGAGATTGAAAGATTGCATATTGGTAGCAAAATCGTTATTCTAACCGTTGCAAAATAGCTTTTATCAGTCACGATAGCAAATCCTAATCAGAGTTTTGTTTTGAAAAAGAATTTCTAGCTTCTTTGGATTTGCGGAAGTATCGACCAAAAACCAAGATTTCCTTGAAAAAACAAGAGGATAAAATGAAGTCAGTCAGTCCTGAAATTGATTTTAAAGAATTAGATGAATTGATTCTTGGCCAGTGGGAATCTCATGATATTTTCAAGAAGCAAAATGAAAAAAGAAAGATGGCAAAAGAGTACACTTTCTATGATGGGCCGCCTTTTGCTAATGGTCTTCCTCACTATGGCCACTTGCTTGCAAACACTATAAAAGATGTAGTTCCGCGTTACTGGATTATGAAGGGTTATCAAGTCGATCGCCGCTTTGGGTGGGATTGTCACGGGCTTCCTGTTGAGTTTGAGGTTGAAAAAAGTGAGGGTCTAAAAGGTAGGCCTGATATTCTTAAAATGGGGATCGATAAGTTTAACGAACTGTGTCGAGAGAGTGTTCAGCATTATACTAGTGAGTGGCAAAAAGTGATTACACGTCTTGGACGTTGGGTTGATTGGGACAACCAGTACAAGACGATGGATAAAGATTTCATGGAGACTGTGTGGTGGGTCTTTGCTGAAATTTATAAGAAAGGTCTTGTGTATCAAGACTTCAAGGTTGTTCCCTACTCCCCTCGGACATCTTCTGTTGTTTCAAACTTTGAAGCTAACCAAAATTATAAACAAACTCAAGACCCCTCTGTGGTTATAAAATTTCCTGTTTCAGGAGAAGCCAATACAAGCTTTCTTGTTTGGACAACAACTCCATGGACTCTTCCTTCTAACTTAGCACTCGCAGTGAATCCTCAAATGACTTATGTGAAAGTAAGAGATCTTGAGTCAGGAGAGTTTTGGATTTTAGCAGAATCAAGACTTGAGTTTATTTTTCCAAAAAAGAAAAAAGTGACAGATCTTTCTTATGAAATACTTGAGAATTTTTCTGGGGAAGATCTTGTCGGAAAGAGTTATCTCCCTCTTTTTGATTATTTTAAAGGGCATAAAAATGCTTTTAAAATATTTAAAGCTGACTTTGTAACAACAGAAGATGGGACAGGGATTGTTCATCAGGCTCCTGCTTATGGGGAAGATGATTTTTTCTTGTGTAAAAAAAATAATATTTCAATAGTTGATCCTATTGATGACAGCGGCTGTTTTACAGATACAGTTTCTCATTTTTCAGGTCTCTATTTTAAAGATGCTGATAAAGAAATTTGTAAAAATTTAAAAGATAGAAATCTTCTTTTAAGACATGACACTCTTGTTCATAGTTATCCTTTTGATGAGAGAACAGACACTCCTCTTATGTATAAAGCTGTGCCTTCTTGGTATGTAGCTGTAGAAAAAATTGTGTCAAGACTCATAGAAAATAATCAACAAATTAACTGGGTACCGTCCCATATTAAGAATGGCCGTATGGGCACATGGCTAGAAGGAGCCCGCGATTGGGCTATTAGTCGTAACCGTTTTTGGGGAACTCCAATTCCTGTTTGGGTGTGTGAAAAAAATCAAGAGCATCTTCATGTTTTTTCTTCTGTCAGAGAATTAGAAGAAAAATCAGGTCAAGAAATTAAAGACATTCACAAGCACTTTGTCAGTAAAATATCAGTTCCTTGTGAGCAGTGTGACGGTAACATGCATGTAGTGGATGCTGTTTTTGATTGTTGGTTTGAATCAGGTTCTATGCCTTATGCTCAGATGCATTATCCTTTTGAAAATAAGAGCCGTATTGAGACTTCTTTTCCAGCAGACTTTATTGCAGAAGGTCTTGATCAGACAAGAGGGTGGTTCTACACTTTGACTGTACTTTCAAGTGCTCTTTTTGACAAACCTGCCTTTAAAAATGCCATTGTCAATGGTCTCATCCTGGATGAGAGAGGTAAGAAAATGTCTAAAAGAAATCGCAACTACACTCCACCTCTTGAGCTTCTTGATCAGTACGGGGCAGATAGTGTGAGGCTCTATATGCTAAACTCTCCTCTTGTGCGTGCTGAGGATCTTTGTTTTACAAATCAAGGGGTGAAGGATATTATCCGACAAGCTCTGCTTCCTCTGTGGAATGCGTATAGTTTTCTTTCTACTTATGCAGAGGCTGACAATTGGGCTCCATCAGAAGAATTAAAAGAAGGAAAGCTTAAACTCTCTTCTGATGAATCTGACCAGTGGATTGTTTCTCGTCTTCAAAGTCTTGTAAATGAAATTGATCTTTACATGCAAGAGTATAAGCTTTACCTGGTTGTTCCTGTTATTTTTTCTTTTATTGATGATTTGACAAACTGGTATATTAGACTTAACAGAAGAAGATTTTGGGGAGAAACTAATGAGAGTGGGAGTGTCTCTTCTGATCAAGAGGGAGCTTATAGCACGCTCTATTATGTTCTACTTCAATTTACTAAAATCTTTGCACCTTTTGCACCTTTCTTATCTGATCGTGTTTTTAATCTTCTTCTGGATTCTAGTGAAGAGGGAGTTTCTGTTCACTTAGCTGATATGCCAGAGAGTGATGATAGACTTGTGAATAAAGAGCTTGAAAAAAAGATGGATTTAATTCGTCTTGCCCTTACTCAAGGACGGTCTCTTCGTCAAAAACATAAAGTAAAAATAAGACAACCCTTGTCCTCTATGGTTGTAGTTGTAAGACGTGAAAAAGAAAAAATGCTTTTAGAAGAAGCAGACTTGGTATTAAAGTCAGAGCTTAATATAAAATCTATTCTTTATACAACGAAAGAGACTGAGTATGTTAAACTAGAGTTGAAGCCAAATCTAAAAACTTTAGGTAGTAAACTTGGTCATGAGATGGGAGCTTTTAGAAAAGAACTCTCTAGTTTAAATGCTTCTCAAGAAAGTGTAGCTTCAATTCTCTCTCAAATAGAAGGGGGAGGAAAGTGCGAAATTCTTGGTTATAGTTTAACAGAAGATGATTTCCTTATTGTGCGAGATTCTCTAGATTCTCGTATGATCTCAACAGAATCTGGAGTTACAATTCTTTTGGAAACGACTCTTTCAGAAGATTTAATTTCAGAGGGTTTGGCAAGAGAGCTTGTCAATCGGGTGCAAAATTTGAGAAAATCAAGTCAGCTAAATGTGGCTGATAGAATTAATCTTCAAGTTGTAGCAGAAGGGATTCTTTTTAACGCAATAGAAAAAAATAAAGAATATATTGCAAAGGAAACCTTGGCTCTTGATATTGATCTCCAAAAAAGTGGCGCTGAATGCACACTGAAACACTTAGGAAGCTCAGAAATTGAAGGGATGACTTGTGTGTTTGCTCTTGAAAAAACTAATATTTAGAACATTATTTTGCATTTTTATTCTTTGGGGGGTGTCTGCTTGTTACTCCCTTAAAATTATGCATAACCAGCATAAACTCTACAGTAAAAGGGAAAAAGTTGCTAAACTAGAAAAAAGTCACAGGATAGAAAAAAAACTAAAAGAAAAACTAGTTCTTGTGAATGAGGCTTTGCATTTTTGTGAAGACGAGGAGCTTTTTGTTGGGAAGTCTTATCAAAAATTAATTTTTAATGAAAAAAGTAGAGCTGTTAGCTTTTTGTTACAGGTAGCTTATCCGTTTGAGCTGAGGTGGGTTGAATGGTCTTATCCAGTGATTGGACAAGTTCCTTATCAAGGTTTTTTTCAAGAAGGTGCTCGGGATCTGGAAGCCGAAAGTTGGGAAAAGAAACTTTTTGATACCTCAAAAGGGACTGTGACAGCCTTTTCTACTTTAGGATGGTTTTCTGATCCTCTCTACTCTTCTATGTTGAAGCAAAGAGATTTTGCTCTTGTAGAGACAATTTTTCATGAGCTAGTTCACAAAACTTATTGGTTGAAAAATGATGTAGTTTCTAACGAACACTTAGCTACCTATTTGTCTCATCGTATGACAAAAGATTTTTTAAAGAAAAAAAAAGAGCAAGAAGAACTTAAATTTTATGAAACCTATTTAACTGATAGAAAGTTTTTTTATCATTGGCTTGTTGACTTAAAAGAATCTCTTCGTGTTTATTATACAGGGTTAAAAAAAACGGATTCACTAGAAAAGAAGAAGCAAGGAAAAAAGGCTCTTTTTGAAAAATTCTTGCAAGTCAAAAAACCAAAGTTTGTTCACTTTGATTTTATAGGAAAAGAAGACTCTTGGAACAATGCAGATGTTCTTGCTAGTGGTTTGTATCAGCCAGATAGCGATTTTTTAGATAAAGTCTACCATTGTTCAAAGGCTCAGAATGTTGGAGGCTTCTTGAGAGCTTTAAAAACAGCTCCAGGAAAAAATTTTAAAGCTAAAACAGAATATTTGTGTAGGGTATCAGAATGAAAAACACTCTTCCCATTACAAAAGAACTCGTTCTCGATTTATTAGAGAAACAAGACTATATTAATTTGAGAGTTTTGTTTCGAGATTCTGAAGATGCAGATATTGCTGAAATTTTTTCTGAAGTTGCTTTGTTTAAAAGTATTTCTCTTTTTCGTTTGCTCCCGCGTTCGAGACGTGTAGAAGTCTTTGCTCACCTTGAACTTGAAAGACAAGAAGATTTTATAATGGAGCTTCCAGATCTTCTTGTCACTTATCTGATTAATGGCATGGAGCCTGATGATAGAACAAGACTTCTTGAAAAACTTCCAGGAGAGATTCGAGATAAGATTTTTTCTCAATTAGATCCTGAGACTAGACAAGTAGCTTGGAAGCTTCTTAGTTACCCACATTCTTCTGTGGGGCGTCTTATGAGTTCTGATTTTTTGACTCTGACTCCTGATATGACTGTGAAAGAAGCTTTTCAAAAAATTCGTTGGACTAAAACCCTTTCTGATGAGTCTCTTACTTATCTCTATGTTGTGAATGAGAGAGAAGAGCTTATCGGTGAAGTTTCATTAACGACTCTTGTGTCAACTGATCCTCTTTCTGTTTCTGTAGATAAAATTATGAGAAAGAGTGTTGTTACTCTTGATCCTTCTCATCCTGAAACAGAAGCAGTCCAAGTTTTTAGAAAGTATGATAGAAGTTGTTTCCCAGTTGTCAGTGAAAAAGGAAAGCTTCTTGGTTTTGTGACAAGTGATGACGTGTTTGATGTGGCAGAAGAAGAAGCTACAGAAGATATTCATCAGTTTGGTGGTCATGGTGCTCTCGAAGATTCTTATTTTCAAACACCTCTTCATACGATGATTCAAAAAAGAGCTGGTTGGTTGGCACTTCTTTTTGTTGGTGGGTTTATTTCTTGTGCTACTCTAAAAGCTTATGAAGATGTCATTAGCCAGTGGAGTTTTCTTGTTTTTTTTCTCCCCATTGTGAGTGCTTCTGGTGGTAACTCTGGAACACAAGCGGCATCTTTAATTATTCGAGGTCTTTCTATTAAAGAATTATCAGAGTCAGAAGCTTTGAGGGTGCTGTCTCGGGAAGTGATGATTGGTTTTGTTCTCGGAGCCATTTTGGCCTTTATTGGTTATTTTAGAGCTTATAGCTGGGGCTTAGAGCCAAAGATTGGACTTATACTTGGGGTTTCTGTTTGGGTTCTTGTTCTTTGTGGTGCTATGGCAGGGTCAATGCTTCCTTTTCTTTTTAAAAAACTAAAACTTGATCCTGCAGTTGTGTCTTCTCCTTTTATATCTACCTGTATGGATGTGACTGGTATTGTGATCTACATTAATATAGCTGGCTTTATTATGAGTAGGTTTGCATAAAGCTCTTGTGTTTGTGAAGGGTTTCTTCATGTGGATAGATGATCAAATTCTTAAAAATTGTTCTAGAGATATTGAGACTCAGGTTTTTATTCCAAAAGAAACTCTTGTGGTTTTAGGCAATGGAAACACAGCTGAAAAAGAAGCTTATTTAGATAATTGTAAAACAGATGAAGTTCCTGTCCTCAAGCGTTACGGAGGAGGAGGTGCTGTTTTGCTTCATACGAGCTGTCTTGTTGTGAGTGCTGGTCTTTGGGTCAAAGATTATTTTCGCAATGATTTTTATTTTTGTCGAGTGAACAAGGCGTTAATTGCTGCACTTTCTTCTTTTCATCCCTCTTTAAATTCTCTTTATCAAGATGGTATCAGTGATATTTGCTATGAAGGTAAGAAAATAGCAGGGACATCTCTTTTTAGAAGTAGAAATTATCTGCTTTATCAAGCCTCTATTCTGTTTGATTCTAAAATAGAGCTGATTGAGCGTTATTTAAAACATCCTACAAAAGAACCAGAGTACAGACAAAAAAAATCTCATAGGGATTTTATCAGAGGAGTTTCTGAAATTCTTTGTGGTGGAAGTTTAGAGGAGCTAAGAGATTCTACTGCAAAAAATTTTCCAAGAGCTCTTCATGAAAAGCTTGTGGGTGAGTTAATTCAAAGTCAAGAGAATCAAAGAGCACATCTTTTGGGGAAAAGTGGATTTGTTACCTAAGAGAAAGGATTTCTTTTGTTAGTTTTTCAGCTAGTCCAGTATAGGTAGCAGGGGTTAATTCAAGAAGTCTTTTCTTTTCAAATTCAGGTAATTCATTTAGAGTTTCCACAAAATTTTTTATTTCTTCTTTGTTAAGAGCTTTACCTCGTGAGTATTCTTTTAATTTTTCATAAGCATCGATTACTCCGTAGCGTCTTAAAATCATTTGAATAGGCTCTGCTAAAACTTCCCAATGATTTTCAAGTTCCTCTCTTGTCACATCTTCTCTTGGTGTTATTTTTTTTAGCCCTTTTAAAAGAGACTTTTTAGCTAAATAGTAATGACCAAAAAGGGTTCCAAGAGATCTTTGAACAGTAGAATCACTCAGATCTCTTTGCTTTCTTGAGATGGGGAGTTTGTCTGCCATGTGATTCGCTAAATTACGAGCGATCCCAAAATTTCCTTCAGCATTTTCAAAGTCAATAGGATTTACTTTATGGGGCATAGTAGATGATCCGACTTCTTGTGCTACCGTTTTTTGACCAAAAATATTCACACTAATATAACTCCAAATATCCTGGCAGAGTCCAATAGAAATTGTAGAAGTTAAACTTATGTTTTGACAAAGTTTAGCAAGCCCATCGTGAGATTCTATTTGTGTTGTGTAAGGGTTCCAGTTTAAGTTTAATTTTTTTTCTACAAAATTTTGACAAAGAAGAGGCCAGTTTGTTTCTGGAAACGTAAACTTGTGAGCGTTGTAGTTTCCAACAGCTCCGTTTATTTTTCCATAAATAGGTAGAAACTCTAATTCTTGTCTTTGTTTTTTTAAACGGTAAAGAAAAATTGCTATTTCTTTTCCAAGTGTAGTTGGGCTTGCAGCTTGGCCATGGGTGCGAGAGAGAAGAGGTGTTTCTTTTGTTTCTTGACAGATATGAGTTAAGGCAGATTCAAGTTCTTTTTCAAGATTAAGAAGAATTTCTTGTCGTAAATCTTTTAGCATAAGACCGTAAGCTAAATTATTAATGTCTTCAGAGGTGCAACCAAAATGAATGAAACTTTTTAGTTTTGGATCCAGGTTGTTTTTGTCAAATAGTTCTTGTAAAAAATATTCGCAAGACTTTACGTCGTGATTAGTTTGTTTTTCAATTTCTTTTACATCTTTTGCAAAAAGTCTATAGTCTTTTTGTGATAGTATTGATATTTGCAAAAGAGAATTTTTTAAATTTTCTAATACAGGTTCAATGTTTTTTTCGATCATAGCTTCTAAAAGATGCTCAAGCCAAAGTAGTTCTACTTTTAGCCTGTAATGAATAAGAGCTGCTTCACTTAAAAAATTTTTTAAGTGAGATGTTGTTTTTTCATAACGGCCATCAATAGGGCTTAAAGCAAAGTAGTTTTCCATTGTTTTTTTTTAGCTCCAAAAAGCATATTTTTTTTTGATAGGGAATAGACATATTCTTTTTACTAGTTTTGTCTTATAACACTCTTTCTTTTCAAAGTCTGAATATTTTATAGAAGAGGATTTGACTATGGCAGAAGTATCAATTCTTGTTGGAGCTCAGTGGGGTGATGAAGGAAAAGGTAAATGGAGTGATCATTTATCACGTGATGCCGATGTGGTGGCTCGTTTTCAAGGAGGAAATAATGCAGGGCATACTATTTATGTAGATGGTGAAAAACTTGTTCTACATCAAGTCCCTTGTGGTTTCGGGAATAATGAGCAGATTCTTGCTTTGACAGCTGGAGTTGTTGTTAATCCCGGTGAATTGTGGAAAGAAATAAGTCTTCTTTCTGAAAGATTATCTCCTGAGATCACAAAGCGAGTGATGGTTTCATACAACTCTTTTGTGATTACTCCGTGGCATATTCATTTAGATAAAAAATCAGAAGAAAGTTCTCTTAACCCTATTGGTACAACAAAGCGAGGTATTGGGCCAACGTATCAAGATAGAGTGTCTAGACTTGGGCTTAAGTTTTATGAGTACTTAAATCCAAAGTATCGAGAAGCTTGGGTGAATAAGATGCGTCGCGCGTCAGATGAGTTTGCTGCCTATTTTGAAGAGAATAAAGAAGTTTGGAGTGAGTTCTTTTGCGCTTCTTCTCATTTATCTGCCTTTGCTGGAAATGTTGAGACACTTTTGCGTGAGATGATTCTTTGTACAAATAAAAAGATTTTCCTTGAAGGTGCTCAAGGAGTTCTTCTAGATGTAAATCATGGAACTTATCCTTATGTGACCTCAAGTTCAACCATTGCTGCTGGTGCTGCTTGTTCTATTGGTTTTGATCCTCGGTTAATCACAAAAATTTATGGCGTAGCAAAAGCATATATCACCCGTGTGGGTGGTGGTTCGTTTCCTTCAGAAGATTTAGGTGAAGAAGGAAAACTACTGGGAGACAAAGGGCAAGAGTATGGTGCTACGACGGGCAGAAGGCGTCGTTGTGGTTGGTTCGACGCTGTTGCTATGCGTTATGCTCAAGATATCAATGGGTTTGATTCAATCCTTCTCAATAAACTCGATATTCTTTCAGGCTTCAAAACTCTGAAAATTGCTACAGCCTATAAAGATCAAACAGGAAAAATTGTAAAAGAGTTTTCTAATCGTTTTCATGATTTAACTTTCATGGAAGCTCAGTATGAAGAGTTTGAAGGTTGGGAAGAAGATATTTCAAAGGTAAAACGATTTGCAGAGCTACCAGAAAAAGCTCAAACTTACATTAGAGCTATTGAAGAGCTTTCATCTGTAAGAGTTGAATATATTGGAAATGGACCAAACAAAGATGATTTTGTCACGTGCTAAACTATTTTTGTGGATAGGCGCACATGTTCAATGAGATAATTCCAGCGAGTTTTACTTTCATCATTTAAGCCAGTGATGCTCACTCCAAAAATCATATCATCATTTTGTTCTATAGAGTAGTGCCTTACTGTTCCTGAAAAAATCATTGGCTCAAGATTTCTTTGCTTTTCTAGTCGAATAGTCACCAGAGTTTCTGGTTCAAAAACAAGATTTTTATGTTTTGATAAAATTCTCATTCCCTCAACCGAGACGTCAAGAGTTGACATGTCCCAGGAGTTTCCTTGCTCGTTGGTTATATAAATTTTAAGATGGCATGGGTATCTTGGATACTTTCTAAGATCAATAGTCATGATGTTACTCCTTCTTCAGTGGCTTTGAAGGTATTTCCAATATTTTTTATAGATCCTTGTTCTTATTACTTATTCTAACCTTACTTTGGTAAATCAGGGAAGCTCTTCGTGGGTAAAAGTCTCAAAAGATAATGCAAGAGGGAGATTCTTAGTTGATTTTCCAGCCAAAATAAGCTAGGTTTTGGCTAGTTGCTAGCTCTTTACCTGTCTGATGTTTGTTCTTTCTACGGTGTTTATTTAAAGTATGAGTTCAGGTCACTTGATCAACAAAAATCAAAGTAATAAAATTTTTATGTACAGGCCACTTCTCTGCGAACATAGTACTTTAGGTGAAGTGTATCTTGTGGCTTTATCAAATCATTGTTTTTACATCACTAAAAGTGGAAAGTTTGCAGAGGAGTTCTGTGGAGAAGGTGTTCTTTATATTCTCTCTCGAGATGGTGTAAAGGACTTTTCTTTTGAAGGGTCTTTAAAAGTAGCTGAAAATAATTCCCTAGAATTTTTCTTTGATTCATCTCGTTTTCGAGAACAAATAGAAAAACTTTTGATTCAACTAAGAAAGAACCAGCACATTGATATTTGCAATAAAGAAGATGTAGAGTCTTCTTCTCGTTTCACTGGTTTTGAAAGGCTCAATTTTTTACCAGATGCAATCCCAGAGCTGAGTGAAAGTGATATTAATACAGAAATGACTCTTCTTGGAAAACGGTTTGCGTATCCATTCTTCATAACAGGGATGACAGGGGGTGTTTCTGAGGGGCAAAGAATTAATGAAAATTTAGCTTATGGAGCTTCTCAATTTGGGATTCCCATGGGTCTTGGGTCACAGAGACTTGCTCTTGAGCATCCTGAGTATGCTAAAATTTTTGTGCTCAAAGAAAAATTTCCAGATCTTTTTCTTTTTGGAAACATTGGTTTTTCAGATTTACTTAAAGAAAAAAATCCTCTCGACTACTGCAGACGTGCCATTGACATGGTTAGGGCTGATGCTTTTGCTATTCATTTAAATGTTCTTCAAGAGTGCGTTCAAAAAGAAGGTAACAGAGAGTTCGCAGGTTTTTATAAATTAATTGAATCTCTTGCTACTCATCTTAAAACTCCTCTCATTATAAAAGAGGTTGGTTGTGGTGTGAGCTCTGATGTGGCTAAAAAATTAGAAGAAGCAGGTGTTAGAGTGCTCGATGTGGGGGGCAAAGGAGGAACCTCTTGGAGCCAAGTTGAGTCCTATCGTGTTTCAAGCGAAGAGGGACGCCTAGGACGAAGTTTTAGAGACTGGGGTGCTCCAACAGCTTATACCTTAGCTGCTGTTAAAAATGTGTGTAAAGAACTTGAAGTTACAGCCACAGGAGGCTTTCGTGATGGGCAAACTGTTGCCAAAGCTTGTGCTCTCGGAGCTTCTATGTGTGGTTTGGGGCTACCTCTTTTTAAAGCTGCTGTTAAATCTTCTGAAGATGTAATAAGAGAGCTTGAGCTTTTTTCTCGTCAACTTAAAATTACTTTATTGGCTTCTGGATGTTCCAATCTGAAAGATTTGACTATGAAATTGACAGTTGGGGAACCTTTAGAAAAAGAGTTTAATAGTTATCTTGAACGTTTGGGGATAGGACGTGCCTGATAGAAATTGTATTATTCATGTGAGAGTACCTGCAAAGATTATGTTGTCAGGTGAATACGCAGTCATGTCTGGATTTTCTTCTTTGTCTCTCGCTTTAAATAAATATCTTACAATTAAAATCAAGAGATCTTCTAAGAATTGCTCGAGTGTTTCTTCTCTTTTGTGGGAGAGGCCCCGTCTTTTTGAAAGAGTGGAAGAATTGAAAGATTCAGAAGATATTCTTCTTTCTAGTCTTTATTCTGCTCTCAAAGGCAAAGAATTCGCACACTTTGATTTTTTTATTACAAGTGATTTTTGTGTGAGTTCTGGTTTTGGGAGTTCTTCTGCTTTGCGCTTAGGTGTCCAGTACGCTTTGCATCTATTTGAAAAAACTTTAAATAAAGAAGAGTTACTAATTTCTTCTTCTGACTCTTGGGATCTTGCAGAAAAGGCTTTTCAGGATCAAAAAAAATATCAGAAAAAAGCTTCTGGCTATGACTTTATCACACAAAAAGAAGGTGGAGTTCTTCTTTATAAACCTCAGGATTCTTCTTGGCCTAAAAAATGGTTGAAACTAGATTTCTGTAGTCAACGCTTAAAAAAGTATCTTCATATTTTTATAGGAGGTTCTGGAGCGGTTACAAAAGAAGTTATGAATAAAACAGATGCTTGGCTTTCTCAAAATCAATTAAAAGAAAAATTTTTTGAACTTTCTGAAAAATTAAGTTTGTCTTTTAGTGATTTTTTTGAATCAAAAAAAGAAATATTAGAAAAAGAGTTAATAAGTCTTATCTCTCAACATAGAAGCCTTATGAGAAATAGTCCTTTTTTCCCAAGTTCTTTGGAAGAAGCTCTGAAAGTTGTAGATGGGTTTGATAAGATTTGGACCTTTAAAACCACAGGGTCAGGTGGAGAGGATGCCCTTCTTTTTTTTGGTCGAGAAGAAAATCTTCAAAAAGCAAAGAAAGTTTTACTCTCTCTTGGTTGGTATGAAGAAAATTGTTGGAATTTAGATCAAAGAGGGATTCAGTATGGTGTGTCCTTGCAAGAAATAGGGGAGTAGATTTTTTGAAAATTTATAAAGCGAGTGCTCCTAGTAATATTGCTTTTCTTAAATATTGGGGAAAACAAGATGAAAAGCTTCAATGGCCTTCTAATAATTCTTTGTCCATGACTTTGAATGAATGTCAAACTTTTACAACAGCTTGCGTGCAAAATAGTCTTAAAAGTTTTTCTTTTAAAAAAGAAGGAGAAAATGAGCAAGAAGATTCTTTTTCTTTGAAAGTCATAAAACATCTTGAGTTTTTAAAAAAGAAGTATCAGTTCCCCTCTTTTCTTGAAGTTTCAACATATAATAATTTCCCGACAGCTTCAGGAGTGGCTAGTAGTGCTAGTGGATTTGCTGCTTTGACTCTCGTAGCTATAGCGGCTTGGACAGAATCTTCTTCTTTTGAGGAGCTAGAGGGAAAAGGCTTTTCAAGAGAAACTCTAGCACAGCTTGCTCGTCTTGGGTCTGGGAGTGCCGGTCGAAGTCTTTTTGGTGGTTATGTTGTTTGGAAGAAAGGGACTTCTCCAGAAGAACAAAGAGTTAAAAGTTTTTTACCTAAATCTCATTGGGATCTTGCTGACACCATTGTGATTTTGTCACAAGAAGAAAAAGATCTGAGCTCGCGAGAAGCTCACAAAAGAGTTCCCACAAGTCCTCTTTTCTCTCTCCGTGTATCTGGTCTTCGTGAAAGAGAGATGTTATTTTCACAAGCTCTTGAAAAAAAAGACATGAAATCTCTTGGCGAGCTTTTAGAGACGGAAGCTCTTGAAATTCACTTTATTCTAATGACTGCTACAGAACCTTTTTCGTACTTAAAAGAAAACACTCTAGAATTTCTTTCTTGGCTTAGAAATCTTAGAAGAGAAACTCATCTTGAAGTTTATTTTACAATTGATGCAGGAGCTAATGTTCATGTGATTTGCGAACTTTCTAAGAGAGAAAAGTTTCTTTTTTATTTTAGAAGAGATTTTCCAAAGACTCCTTTTCTATTAGATGCAGTAGGGGATGGGCCTAAACTTTTTGTAACGGAAGAGTAGCTTGTGGAACTAGAGAATTTACAACAGTACTTTGAATCTAAGTTGACGGAGTTTCAAGAAAGAGAATATCCTAAAAACTCCAGGTTATCAGAGGCTATTTCTTATGCTCTTTGTGGGCAAGGAAAAAGAGTGAGACCTCTTCTTGTTCTTATGATGTGCGAAGCTCTTGGTGGTAAAAAAGAACAAGCCATTGAAGCAGCTATTGCTCTTGAAATGATTCACACCTATAGTCTTGTCCACGATGATATGCCTCTTCTTGACAACGATTCTTTAAGACGAGGTCGCAAAACAGTTCATGTTGTTTATGATGAACAAACAGCTTTGCTTGTTGGTAATTCTCTTTTAACAGATGCCTTTTTTCTTTTGACAAAGAGTGAAAATCTGTCTTCTCTTCAAAAAGAAAAAATGGTGGGAGAGCTTTCTCTAGCTTCTGGTTCAAAAGGCATGCTTTTAGGTCAGTCTTTAGATCTCTACTGGACAGCTAGAAATAATTATACAAAAGAGGATCTTGACCGTATTCATCTAAAAAAGACAGGAGCTCTTTTGGGGTGTGCTTGTGCTCTTGGAGCTATTGCTGCAGGAGTTTTGGATCAAAGTTTTCTAGGCTCTTGCAAAAAACTTGGAGAGCTTGTAGGTCAAAGTTTTCAGATTACAGATGATCTGCTTGATGAATCTGATAAAACTGGAAAAAGTTCAGGGAAGGATAAGAAACAAGGTAAGCTGACCTATTTAAAAATTTATGACAAAAAAAATTGCGAGAAAGAAGCGAGGAGACTTACATCTGAAGCTCTCATTGTTTTTTCTAGTCTACCTCTTGTGAACTCTCATCCTCTGTCTTCTTTCTTCAGTTCTCTTCTTGATCGGAAGTTTTAACTTTGGGGCTCAAAGTGAAAAAGAAGATTTGATGGGATAGGTTCAAAAAGTCCACCATCTTTACTTAGGAGTAAGTCAAAAAATTCAGTCCCAGTTTTTTCAAAATATTCTAGACGAATGGGATAAAATCCTTTTTCATCAACTTGGAAAGAACCTTTGGTTGCTTCAGTGCTACGGTCAAGCCCGTCTCTATCAAGAAGTAAATTTTTAGCTATATAAAAGCGGCTTCCATCATCTGAATCTACACTAAATGTATAAATTCCTTCGGTTAAATAGATATAGCCATCAAAAGTAAGAGCAAAACTATCTTTTGTGCCATATTCTCCTATCGATATGTCTGTGACAAGTTTTGATTCTGTAGGTGTCAAGGTTAGAAAGTTTGGGAGTTTGGTCCATGATCCAGAGTAAGACTTACGATTTATTTGTGGTGGAAAATCAAGAGCTCCTCTTGATGCTAACACTTCGACTGTTTGTTTATAAATTAAAGATGTCATTTGGTTAGGGCTTACTTGTAATCCTAGAGAATACTCTTTTGAAGATTCGGTTGTATGAAAATTAATTGTGATTTCTTGTGATTCACCTGGGGCAAGAGTAATGGTTTCGTGAGACAGGTTATAAGCTAGCTCTTGATTTATAGCGCTTAAATTATATTGAGTTGGTTCGCAACCTGGAGTTTGAGTATTCTTGACAGTAAGCTTAAGGTTAACTGTCCCAGCTGTGTCGACAGAGTAGAAATTTTTTTCTTTTGTGATCTCTGGTTTTAGATTGCATAAGCTCACTTTAAATTCTGCTTTTTCAGAATTTGCAACAAGTGATTTTATTTGGAATGTTTCAAAAATCAGTTCTTGACCAGGTGCAAGTGTCTTAATGTAGTAAGTCTTTCCTCCAGGTATATAAGAATGAAGAGTGATCCCTTTTGCATGACCCTTTGGGACTTTGTCAAAGTCTCCTTGACGACGATAAGATAAAAAATATCTTTTATCTGTGGTAAACCGGTACATTAGAGTTTGACCTTCAATACCACTCATAGGTGCTAAAGAATAAGTCCCCACTGGATTATCTACAAACTTAATACGTGAATCAGCTTCACTTGCCCACTTCATCTCAGCTGTATGAGGAGCATTGAAATAACCAGAGGTGAGAGTGTTCCCCATAGGGCAACTTTTGTCTCCATATTCGCTGTTAATCACATCATCGTTTTCAGGGTCTGTAGCAGCATGATGCATGCCTATGTTATGTCCAAGTTCGTGAGGATACACAAGATCCCAATTTACTGACTGGATCCATGCTGCGCAATAGCTGTCGCAACCAACATGAGCAAGTCCACTAAAGTCACAACCAAGATTAGGCATAAGAAGCACATCATGTTTGTAGAGATCAAGATTTACACCTTGGTTATATAAAGCTGTCAAGGCTTCATAACGTAGAAGGGTGTAATCACAACCATTCGAAGCCTTACTATAGTTGGGCAGAGTAACTCTAAAAATATCATACTCTCCATTAGCATCTAGATCTTTATTGACACCAAGTTGTCCAAAACTTCCTGTATAAAACCAGTCATGAGTCATATCCATTTTTATTTTTGCTTGATCTATAGTTAAAGGCACTGATGCATCCTGAACATCTACAACCATCCACAAGGTTTTTAGAGCTCCTTTTGTTTCTGTAGCAGAAGACTCTATGTCTAAAATTTCTTCATTTTCAAGTTTACAAAATTTATTTTTACTTCCGAGATTATCTTCTTTTTCAAGGCAGTTAACTTTTATTTTTTGTCCTAATTTTAGATGACCGGGAAGTTGACTAAACTCTAATTCAATAGGTTTGTCTTTTGGTTTTCTTAAATTATTTTTTTTAGAATGTAGAAAATATTTTGTTTTGTGTTTGTTTTTTTCGAAATCATCAAAGACAAGAATTTCGATATAACCTTCATGGGACACTCTTCGTTCAGCTTGCAGAGAGTGAGAAAGGCCTAAAGACATGAGCAAAAGAATGATTTTTTTTAAAATCACAAAAACCTCCATCCTAAATTGTTAGAAGACTCTTGAAAAAAGAGTACCATAAATAAAGAATGGTGGAATTTTGGGCTGGATTTTTTAGGACTTTATTTTTTTCTTCTTTTTAGGGAGTGATTTGATTCTAGAAAGTTTAAAATTAGGAAGAGGTTCTTCTGGAATTTCTTTTTTAAGCATTGTTTCTATGAGCTTTAGATACTTTTGTTGCTCTGGAGAAACAAAAGACACAGCCTGTCCTACGCGCCCTGCTCGTCCTGTTCTTCCAATACGGTGAACATAGTTTTCTGGAAGCTCTGGGAGATCATAATTGACCACAAGTGGGAGGTCTGAAATATCGATTCCTCTTGAGACAATATCAGTGGCTACAAGAATATCCACTTCTTGTTTTTTGAAAGATTCTAGAGTTTTTTGTCTAGCTTCCTGAGATTTATTGCTGTGAAATGGTCTTGACTGGTATCCAGCATTATTTAGTTCTTCAGAAAGACGGTTAGCTCCACGCTTTGTTCGGGTGAAGACAAGAACTTGTTTCCAATTGTTCTCTTGGATAAGGTGTGAAAGAAGGTCAGGCTTTCTTGTATTTGATACATGAAGAATTGTTTGTTCAATTCTATCAGCTGTCGCATTTTCTTGATTAATACGAATGACAACAGGAGTTTTTAAAAGCTTTGTGCTGAGGTCTTTTATTTGATTTGAGAAGGTAGCAGAAAAAAGAAGTGTCTGTCTTTTTCCTCTTGGGAGAGCACGCATAATTTTATAAACATCTTTAATAAAACCCATATCAAGCATACGGTCTGCCTCATCTAAGACAAGTGTTTCAATATGCTTTAAATCAATAGTCCCTTGTCCTAGGTGATCAAGAAGTCGTCCTGGAGTAGCCACAATAATATGAACTCCTTTGCTCAGAGCTTGGATTTGTTGTCTTTTGCTAACACCTCCATAAATAGCTGCGCATCGTATAGGAAGATATTTTGTGTAGTGTGTGATGTTTTCTACGATTTGAGAAGCTAGTTCGCGAGTAGGGCTTAAGACAAGAACAGATGTTTGTCTCCACTCTTCATTTTTTTCTACAATACGCTCAATAAGAGGAAGAGCAAAAGCAGCTGTTTTTCCTGTTCCTGTTTGTGCACAAGCAATTAGATCGGACCCTGCTGCAATAATAGGAATAGCTTTTTGTTGGATGGGAGAAGGTTCCGTGTAAGACTTCTCATCTAGAGCGCGAATAATTCTAGAGCATAGTCCTAGTTCTGAAAATTTCATTGTAAAAACACCTTAGTAGATTCAGAAGGCTTAGCTTGGAGAATACTTTTCTCTTCTCGTTGCCTTCTGTTTGGATTTTTTGAGAAAGGGTAGTATAAGCCTTCTGGATGTAAAAAACAAGGCGATAAAAAGGCTTAAATTTCTTGCTGATAGCTATTCTTTGGGGATAAGTTTTATGAGTTCTTTTCTAACTCTTGCTCTCACTTGTGTGTTGGTTTCATGTGTAAGTATCTATAATAATAAAGAAAAACAGATAGATCATCCTGTCTTGCAAGAAAAAGATCTTTCAGGTTCAGAGGATAGCCCCCTTCGTCTTCTTTGTGATAGGCCTCTTTGTGCTGAAACTAAGATGCATGAGCTTGATGATCAAGTAACACCTACACATAAAATGTTTTTAAGAAGTAATGGGATTACTCCAGAAATTGCTTACAGCAAAGATTTTTCTTCTTGGTCTCTTCTTGTAGATGGGGAGGTTGAAAGAAAAAAAACTTTTTCTCTGGAAGAGTTAAAATCTCTTTTTCCTCACTATGAGTATCAACTTACTCTTGAGTGTGGTGGGAATGGGCGTGCAGGGTTTTATCCTAAAACAAAAGGTCTCCAGTGGACTTATGGAGCTGTGGCTTCTCCTCTCTGGAAAGGTATCCGTGTTAAAGACTTATTAGCTTATGTTGGGTTAAAAAATTCTGCCGTTTATCTTGCCTATGAAGCTTTAGATTTGCACCCGAGTGGTGATCTTAACACTCCTGTTATCTCCCGAGGTGTTCCTATAGCAAAAGCTCTTCATCCTCTGACGCTTCTTGCTTTTGAACTTAATGGCGAGCCCCTTCCTCCTGAGCATGGGGCTCCTCTTCGTCTTGTGTGTCCAGGTTATCC
>JACCDV010286920.1_pt1 | contig 41433 bp, 31 predicted proteins | sample 7446131 | NCBI WGS metagenome assembly JACCDV01 (sample SAMN15323448, study PRJNA562643) | freshwater metagenome | isolation source: river surface water | place: USA:Blue River Watershed | collected 2017-08-17
GCTTGACCTCGGTAGTTCCATTGCAAATTACCTGTTAACGGCCACCTTCGAGTTAAGGTATCTTTCACCCCTACATTTGCCCACATCGGACTAAGGTGTGATTGAATCCACGCGGGGCCGATGTCCTTAGGCAACGAGGCAACCGCATTTTTACCTGAATGCGCTACCCAAACAGCCTCCCCTTTGAACGTGTTTAAATAAGCATTGGATTCATTTTCCGTAGTTTGCCAAAACAATAGCGCAAAAATCGCAACACTTTTATAGCGCCGTGGTGCCCAAACAACCACAGCAATGGAAAGAAAATACACCAACATTTCAAGTGCCGAAATCCGCAAAAACGGCATAACCGAGGTAACTCGCTCCACCCAGCTGAACATCAACCCATGCAATAATTTAAAACTCATGTTCAAAAGATAGCCCAACGGCTGAAAGACCAAATCGGGCAAAAAAGAGCCTATCGCTAATAATACAAAACCTAGAAAAAGCGCAATGGAGGAGAATAAGATTAAAAATGGATTCAATAGAAAAAACGAAAGCGGATGAGGCAATTGATGAAAATAATAGACAATCAACGGCCAAGTGAATACTTGAGCGGCTAATGCCACACAGGTCAATTCCCATAATTGAGTCAGCGGCCAACGAAGCCAACCACTAAAGTGTAAAACAGACGCCCAGCGTTGTTGAAAAACAACCAAACCATAGACCGCTAAATAGGATAGCTGAAACCCGGGATCAAATAAGGAGGCCGGATGTAAAAACAAGAGCACAAAAGCGCTAAATGCCAAAGTGTTTAAGCTCTCTTGCCTTCTCAGAAAGGTTTTGGCAAATAATATCACCGAAAACATCCATGCCGACCGCATGACCGGCAAAGAAAAACCACTGATTCCAGCGTAGCACCATAACAAAGCCATCATTAATCCAAAAAATACAAAGGGACCGGCTGGTCGAAGCCTCAGCAAAAAACCTAGAATCAACGAAAGACCCATATACAAAAGCCCCACGTGAAGACCCGATACAGACAAAATATGAATGGCCCCCAAAGCCGAATAAGCCGACAATGTTTCGAAATCAATCTTAGTCTTCACCCCAAGCAACATCGCCTCGGCCACATCACGATCTCGACCCGGTTCGAAAGCACGCTCTAGTAGCCCAACAAAATGAGTCTGAGCCTTTTCGAAAAAAGTCCCCTCATCTGTTCCTTTTTGCATCATCCGAATTCGATCGAACGAAACAAAGGCTGATCCTGCGATACCTTTTTGAGCGAAATAATTTCCCCAATCTTTCTCAAATGGGAAAAGAGGTTTCGGGAACGGCTTAACTGCCTGCCTTACCCCATAGACATCTCCGGCGCTGGGTTTAGGCAATTGCTTTGCGAGATATAACCGAAACAAGCCAGCCGAGGAAGACCATTTACCAGAGGAATCTCGCAGAGCCAGACATCTAGCTAAAACGGACCAAGATTTAGGTTTTGCTTCCACCTGCCCTTCCACCCGAAATACAAAACCATCGGCCGGAGGTGTCGGCAAAACAGGTTGTAGCCGCATCGTCCAAATCATCGCAAAAACAACAATCAAGCTGGATATTCCGACACTTCTATAAACTCTCCCCGGCGCAATAAAACCTAAGCAGCCCAACAGTGGCCAGAATGCAAATTCAGAAAGCAAGATTCCTAGCATCCAAAACAATAGAATTCGGACAAAAGGGAAACGAGAAAAATAAGTGATCATCGATTAGGCGGAAAGGCCTAAAGGTAGAATTTTTTGACAGAGATAAGAGCCTCTACTTCATCAGGAACTAGGTATTTTATTGATTTACCTTGCTGAATACAGCCTCTGATATAGGTTGCCGAAATGTGTAAAATAGGTGCCTCAATCCGCTGAACGTTCTTATGCGCCCATAAATCTGAGACAGGTTCTTCTCCACGTGGATAGACATAGAGGCCATAATAATCAAGTAGTTGATTGTAGTTTTTCCAACTCTTGAACTGCTCTAAATTATCCCCTCCTATAATCAACTTGAATTCGTTCTCTGGATAGCGCTCCGCTAAATGCACTAACGTATCAATGGTGTAAGATGGACGTGGTAACTGAAACTCGATATCTGAAGATTTAAAGGCATAATTGTCCGCTATGGCGCGGTCCACTAGATCCAAACGATCAAACTCATGCAAAAGACTTTTAGACTTTTTATGGGGATTCTGAGGAGAAACGACGAACCAAATTTGGTCCACCTCCGTCTGATTCAATACGGCCTGGGCAATGATCAAATGACCCTGGTGAATGGGGTTAAAAGAACCAAAAAACAGGCCTATTTTCATTATTTCGTTAATTTATCGAATAAAGCTTGCGCCTCAGCCACTGCCTCGTCTAACTTATCATTCACTAAAATAACATCAAACTGATCTTGGAAAGACCACTCAAATTTCATCTTAAAAATACGCTTAGACAAGGCCTCCTCATCTTCCGTCCCACGTGAACGCAAACGCTCTTCTAACATCTCTAGGGTAGGCACTTTCACAAAAACGGCTAACGCCCTATCTCCATAATACTTCTTCAAAGCTAAGCCTCCGCGCACATCCACATCAAAAATTACATGTTTCCCAGATGCCCAAATACGTTCTATTTCAGCCTTTAAAGTCCCATAATAGGCTCCTGCATATACCTCTTCCCATTCGACAAACTCGTCGTTAGAGATTTTTGCACGAAAATCATCTGGTGTTAAAAAATAGTAATCTTTTCCATGCTCTTCATGGCGACCACGTTTATCGCGTGTACAAGCAGAAATCGAAAAGCCTAAATTAGCATTTCGGGCTAATAGTTCTTTTACGATCGTGGTTTTACCTGAGCCGGATGGAGCTGAAAATATGATGAGTTTGCCTTCCAAAAATTCTGATGATTAAATGAACCAACAAAATAAGGGAATTAAGAGCAATATAAGGAGGATAATAGATGATATTTTTGACCGAATACTTTCAAGTAAATGGGTTGGACAGGTAGATGTGCATTTGGATTTTAAGGCACTACGAAGCGCGACCTCAAGTTCATACCCTTCTTTACATGGGGAACAGAGCTCTTTATTAACTAAAAAACGAGCCTCATCCTCCGCTGACGCCTCTTTATCCAAGATGCGCTGGATCAGCTTTATACATTCAGCTTGATGGGAACAATTCGACTTCATAGTGTTTTTAACATCGATGATAAAAAAATAGTTCCGCACTAGGCTGACAACATGTCAGTTTTGTATCCTCTTTTAGCAGCATATTCAGCTAAGGTTTCCTTCAGCATGGTACGTGCCCGATGAAGTCGGGAACGAACAGTACCGATGGGGATATTCAGAATTTTGGCCATTTCTTCATAGCTAAACTCCTCCAAATCACACAAAATAATAATCATTCGAAAATCCACTGGCAACGCTTGAATAGCTGACGTAATCTCATCCCCTAACATCTCATTCACTGTCTCAGCTTGTAAATCAGCTTGAAAAGCAGGCTCAGGATCATCCTCTCCAGCAAAAGATTGCTCCACCCATTCGAACTCGACCTTAGAAGGTCCACGGGATTTTTTGCGGTAATCGTTGATGAAATTATTCTTAAGAATACGGAACAACCAAGCTTTGGCATAAGTCCCAGGCTCAAATGATCCAATAAATCGAAAAGCACGTACGCACGTATCTTGTACTAAATCATGCGCGTCGTCCTCGTCATTAGTCAGTCGAAGGGCAAAATTATACATCGCATCCAGGTGTGGAACAAACTCTTTTTCAAAGAGATCCCTGGCTTGCGATTCTGTCAATGCAATAGCTGAACTAGTTTCTGTACTCATGGCGGTTTATCAATAAGATAACGCTATGCTTACAATTTAAACGCCAAAAAGAAAAGGTGACAAAAAGGCTTATTTGCCTTTATTGAATAGTTCCAGTAGCGCAAATACAATGACGCCTAAAACGGTACTTAAAAAGGCCTTCAACAGGCTTAGGCCAAATAAACTTGCCTCACTTGCTTCTAGCTGAAACAACACAAAATGGTGCGTAAACAACATCAATCCTAAGTAAGGAAAAAACCACATCCATTTCATCTCTGCTAAACTGATATTAGAGCGCTCATCATACCCATTCGCAGGGGTCAAAATAGAAAAGAAAGTAGGACGCAACCAAGCGATAAGAACGGTTGAAAATGCATGCATCCCATGCGTATTATAAAAGATATCCAATAGCCATCCTAATGCAAAGCCACCTAAAATCAAATAAAGAGGGGGTGTATCGATAGGCGCCTTGATAATGGCCCATAAATAGATGAAACAAAATCCATAATAGAATAAGGCCAAATCACGCAAGAACAAGACTTGTAGTAGGATGGTCAAAACAACCCCAATCAACCATTTATATTGAAAATTACTTCCCATTTTAGTCGATTTTGGGTTTAGTTTGCTCCAATTTCGCCTGCTGCCCTGCAAACTTATTCTCAATCACATACACATACCGCAAAGTAGAAAAATGGGTCAGTAACATTACTCTGATGTCATGAAACGTCCCATCATCCTGTAAACCGACCTTTGCAACAATACCGATAGGTACATTTGGAGGAAAAACTGCGTTATAATCGGATGTAACAATGGTATCCCCTTTGACTACTTTTTTGTATTTGGAAACATCCATTAATTCAGCGACTTCCGGCTGATAGCCAGGCCATTTAATATAGCCTAATTCACCAGAAGACTTAATTTTAGCTGAAACCGTATTACTAGTGTGCAATACCGAAACAATTAAGGATAAATTATCTGTACACGATATAACTTTCCCTACTACACCTGTAGAGGAAATTACAGCCATACCAGGCTTAATGCCATCTTGCGAACCTTTTTCAATCGTTAAATAATTCTGAGAATTTCGAGTACTCTGATCAATCACTTTGCACGCAATCGGCTTGTAACGATCAAGAGAGGCTTGGCTAAAAAAAACTGGCAATTCAGCCTTTTGCTGGACTTGGGCTTGCAGTTGAAAAACTTGTTGGTGCAGCTTTTGATTCTCCAGGGCTAATTCCCCGTTAATATCCCGTAATTGATGATAGGATGCCACTTCTTGACGAGTGGATAAAATGGACGCAGCCCAAGCATTCGTGGTATTAAAATAGAGCGTGTGTTGGTAATTATTGTAGGTAAACACAGACCAAAGACTGATACCCTGCAGCAAAATAAACAGAAGCAGATTTCGCTGACGCAATAAAAACTCAAACAGTTGATTCATCCCCTACTAGGTAATCAATACCGGACGGTATTTCTCTAAGTTTTTCAAGATTTCTCCCGTACCACGGATAACGGCTTTCAAAGGATCGTCCGCCACATGTACTTTTAACTGAGTCTTCTTTTCAATACGCTTATCTAATCCGTGCAACATTGCACCACCACCCGCTAAGTGAATACCGTTGTGGAAAATATCGCCAGATAATTCGGCAGGAGCTCTTTGTAACGTTTCCATAATCGCTACCTCAATTTTTGTGATTGAGCTATCTAAAGCATAAGCGATTTCTGAATAGTTGATGAGGATTTCTTTCGGGATACCTGTCATTTGATCACGACCACGGATCTCAAAATCTGCTGGAGGATTCTCTAATTCTGGCAATGCAGAACCTACTTGGATCTTAATTTGCTCCGCTGAACGCTCACCGATAACCAGCTTGTGCTCACGCAACAAATAATCTTTAATATCACGCGTGAACTCATCTCCCGCAACACGAATCGAATTTTCAACTACGATTCCGCTCAATGAAATAATCGCAACTTCCGTTGTACCACCTCCAATATCGACTACAAGGGATCCATTCGGTTGTTCAATATCAATTCCGATACCAATAGCCGCAGCAATCGGTTCGTGTACCATGTAGACTTCACGTGCTCCGGCATGTTCTGCGGAGTCCTTAACGGCTCTTTTTTCTACCTCCGTAATACCGGATGGAATACATATAACCATTCTTAAAGCTGGAGAAAAGAACGAGTTCCCTTTATCCATCATTTTGATTAAACCACGCATCATCAATTCGGCTGCGGTAAAGTCCGCAATTACACCATCTTTTAATGGGCGAATCGTCTTAATATTATCATTTGTCTTCTCGTGCATCATCATGGCTTGACGACCTACAGCTAATACTTTATTGGTATTACGGTCTAAAGCAATGATAGACGGTTCGTCTACAACAACCTGATCTTTGTGAATAATCAAGGTATTTGCCGTACCTAAGTCCATGGCAATGTCCTTCGAAAGAAAATTAAATAAGCCCATCTGATTTTGTGATAGTAAAACACAAATTTACATAAAAATTGAGGTAAAATTTTAAAAAAATAGAATTTTACAATTTCCTCGAAATAATTATAAAATAGGCCAAAGAACTTCTTGCAAATTACTTCCTATAATGAATCTGCCCCTTATTGATATATTACAAATAAATACCTGAAAAAAAACAGCTTTCATCGCACAAATTAATCGACGAAATAATTTGGAATTATTATCTGATTTATTAGTTTTGTCCAAGTTTATTTGAGAAATCGTATTAATTACTCTGTTTGGGAGATAAATTATGGAAGATTATAACAAGATCATCGAGTCCTTAGGTGTTAAATTCATCAAAGCGCGCAACATTAGAATATTACAACCGATTCGTATCAAGAATTTCTATGACGTAGAAAATTCACTCTTGATATTGTACAAAGGGGAGGTTTCTTTTGGAGAAGAGGAAACACCAGTGGAAGAAGGCGATATGCTTTTTATCCCAGGAGGCAAAATGATCAGTGTAACGTACGGAAACGCAGAAAAACCGAAAGCAGTGAACAATGAAGAGTTCATGACGCACCGGGAACTGTATTTTGATCAAAATACCGACGCATCTCAAATCGGAATGCAACCTAACTCATTCGGAATGGTGGCCTTCGAAGCGAAAGTTTTCGATTCAGTAAACTTCTTCACTTCCCTAGATATACCTCCTTTCTTAATCAAACGTGATGATAAATTAGCGGCAACCATCCGTGAAATCTTAGAAGAAGATTTGTCAGATGCGATTGGTAAAGGCCGTATTATTAAAATCAAAACGGAAGAAATTGTAATCGAAGTGATTCGTTACATCATTGAGAACCGTTTATTTGTAGAGCAATTAGCTACGAACTCGACCTACTTTAAAGATCCACGCTTAATCGATATCTTCGCTTACATCAAGGATCATTTGGGTGGTGATTTGTCAAATAAAGTTTTGGCGAACGTCGCAAACGTATCAGAAGACTACGTAGGTCAATATTTCAAGATGTTAACGGGTATCAACCCACAAGATTATATCGAGTACCAACGTATGGAAGCGGCAGTAGGTTTACTTCGCACAACGAAGAAATCCATCCGCGCGATCGGTTCCGAAGTAGGTTATAAAGACACGGCGTATTTCTGCCGTCGTTTCAAGATGATGTTCGGCATTCCAGCTGGAAAGATGAGACGCAGAGAATCGTTGATGAATATTTAACAAAAAACCCGCTGAAATCAGCGGGTTTTTTGTTAGTCGACAGTGGACAGTCATCAGTGGTTAGTAAATAGTAAAATTCTACTTACTGTCAACTGCCCACTGTAGTCGCAGCTTCGCTACCACTACATCAAATACTTCAACTTCACTAACTCTCTCTCGGTTAAGAATCTCCAGCTTCCGCGTGGAAGATCTTTCTTGGTTAAGCCAGAGAAGGTAGTGCGATCTAGTTTCGTAACTTCGTAACCGAGGTGTTCGAAAATACGACGAACGATGCGGTTCTTGCCAGAGTGAATTTTAACACCGATGACATAACCATCTGGAGTGACTTTGGCTAAATCATCTACTTTAATTTCACCATCCTCTAAAGTTAAACCTTCCTTGATTTTCTCGAAATCTTCGTCCGTCAAAGGCTTGTCTAATTCCGCTTGGTAAATCTTCTCGATTTCGTTTGATGGGTGGGTTAATTTATCCGCTAATTCCCCATCATTTGTCAATAACAATAAACCAGTCGTATTTCTATCTAAACGTCCTACCGGGTAAATGCGCGATTCTGTTGCGTTCTTTACAAGTTCCATTACGGTCTTGCGATCGTTAGGGTCGTCGGTGGTGGTTAAGAAGTCTTTGGGCTTATTTAATAATAAGTAAACTGGTTTTTCGCGGTTCAACTTACGGTTACCATATTTCACGATATCCGTAGGCTTCACCTGGTATCCCATTTCTGTGATCACCTTATTATTTACTTTGATCTCCCCTGCTTCGATTAATTTATCGGCGTCGCGACGAGAACAAATTCCCGCGTTTGCGATGTAGCGGTTTAAGCGAATTTCGTCAGAGCGACGTTCGGTTTGAGCAATTTTCTTTTGGATTTTCGAAGGAGCACGCTCCTTGTAACGATCTAATTTATATTGAGGCTCGTAGGCAGGACCCGCATCAAAACGAGAACGACTTTTAAAGGTCTCGCGATCAGAATAACGTGGATTGCGAGCACCTTCAGGACTCTCTGTGCGATCTGCAGAACGTTCTGTACGCTCCTCGTAGCGACGCTCAATACGAGCTGTTGGATTCTCATCGCGCGGTTTCGTCGATTCTTCCGAACCGTCTACTTTAGGGGCCGCGTTGCGATCCCAGCGATTATCTCCTTTGTAAGGTGTGCGTGTTGGATTTTCAGTTCTGCCAAAAGGCTTGCGATCACCGCCTTGATACGGTTTGCGTTCCCCATCAAATGGCTTACGGTCCCCAAAGGAACGGCGTTCGCCACCTTCGCGATTATCACGATTAAATGGTTTTCTTTCGCCACCTTGATAGGGCTTACGCTCTCCATCAAATGGCTTGCGGTCCCCAAACGAACGTCGTTCGCCACCTTCGCGGTTATCACGATTGAATGGTTTGCGATCTCCACCTTGATACGGTTTTCTTTCGCCATCAAATGGTTTGCGATCACCGCCACCTTGGTAGGGCTTGCGTTCTCCTGAAAAACGATTGCTTGATTCTGAACGAGGTGCACGTGGGGCACCTGAGTCATTACGTGGGCCGTTAAAATCACGACCTGTGGAAGAGCGACCTTCTGATCTGCCGGTAGATCTTGCTGTAGATCTTCCTTCTGGTGCACGACCTTCTGATGGTCGGCTGCTACGACGGCTATCGTCGTTTGATATTCTTTTTCTCATGGTTGTACAACATCACTGCTGGAATAAAAGACGACGAACGTTTGTCATCTTGCTTTCGATTGTCGAAATTTAGGCAAAGGTACATAAATTAATCGGGTTTGTATTTACATTTACGTAAGATTAGCCACATATGAAATTCGTAAAGCCATTCAATTCAAGCGTTTACCTCTTACTATTAGCAATTGCGAGCCTTGTAAGCAGTTGTAATTATGACGCGCGATTATTCAAAAAAGCCAAACAAAACTTCGAGTTAGGGGAATATGAGTGGACAATAAGGGAAGTGAAACCCTTAGCACAACGCTACTACCGCGCAGCAGAAACCAATTATTTTGTTGCTGAATCATATCGTCTATCGAATCGCATTCAATATGCAACGCCTTTTTATTTGATTGCTAAAGAGAAAGGAAACCTAGACAAAAACATTAATTTAAATCTAGCCTACGCCTCTAAAGCGAATGGAAAGTATGCGGATGCACGTAAATACCTGAAAGAGTTTATTGATTCTAAACCCTCACGTGAACTAGTAGTGAAGGCCGAAATAGAATTAGAGAATTTGCCCGCGGTGGAGGAATACACTAAAAAGCCAAGTCCGGTCAAGATTCAAGGTTTAGTAGGAAATACGAATCAGGCAGAATTTGGCCCGATTAAAATGGGGGATGAACTGATTTTAACGAGTTCGAAGAAACCCTTGATTTACAAAAACAATGGTTTGCCCTATTTAGGTTTGTACAAGGCACGTCTGAAAAGTCCAGGCGAAATAGAGAAACTGGAGTTATTTAGCCCGAATTTGTTGGAGGCGAATGCGAACGAAGGAACTCCCGCTTTTTCGAAAGATGGCAATATGATGGTTTTTGCGCGCGGAAATACGGGGAAAAGCAAAGACCTTTCTCCCGATGTTGATTTATACATTTCTACCAAAAGAGATGGCGTTTGGTCTACCCCCGAGCGTTTAGCTATCTCTGATTCCATTGGTTGGGATGGTAGTCCAGCGTTCTCTAGAGATGGCAAAACCTTGTATTTTGCCTCGAATCGAAGAGGGGGGAAAGGCGGATTGGATTTATATCGCGCTCCGATGGATAATTCAGGACGATTTGGAAGGCCTATCAATTTAGGTTCTACCATTAATACGCGTGGCAATGAAATCTTCCCTTATGTCTCCGAAGATGGTAAACTCTATTTCTCATCGGATGGCCACCCTAGCTTAGGTGGTTTAGATATTTTTGTGGCAAGTCGCAGTGGAGATGAAATTCAAATTGAACATTTGGGCGTGCCGGTTAATTCGGTAGGGGATGATTTTGGGTTGTTTTTATCGGATGTTACCCAAGGCTATTTTAGCTCAAATCGGGTAGGAGGAAAAGGGGATGATGATATTTATTATTTCGAGTCTACGGGTTCAGAAGATCGCTGGTGGTCGAATGAAATTACGATTACAGAGAGTGTTGAGCCTGCAAAAGTGGCCCTATACCATTTAAGAACGCAAATTGTCAATGCCCGCAATAAGCCAATTGCTAATGCAAAAGTAGGGGTCAAACGCAATGGGGAAATTCAACCCGTTCAATTTAGTGATGCGGAAGGCTACCTAGAGATCATGGACTTAAATCCGGCCGACCAAATTAGCTTCAATGCCAGCAAGGAAAAATTCCTAACTAAGCGTAGCGAATTCCTGATGGATGGAAGAGAGATTCCAAAGCAATTATTGAAGAAAGAATTGACAGATACGACTTTTGACCATAAAATTATCTTGAGTCAGGCTGAAATCGGGGATGAAATAGGGGCCCTATTTGAAGTAAATCCTATTTATTATGATTTAGACAAATCGAATATTCGTCCAGATGCGGCGGCTGAATTAGACAAAATCGTACAGGTATTAAAAGACAATCCAAACATTTCAATCGAATTAGGTTCTCACACCGATGCGCGCGCTAGTGCGAGCTATAACTTGAAATTATCTCAAAGAAGAGCGGAGTCTGCTGTTCGATATATCATCGAACACGGAATTGAAGCGGCGAGAATCAAAGCCAAAGGCTATGGAGAAACGCAACTCATCAACGGCTGTTCCGATGGAGTTGACTGTAGCGAAGAGGCCCACCAAGAAAACCGCCGAACAGAATTTAAAATCACCGACCTAAATGACTAATTACGTTTTAAAAAATGCCCAATTAGTTAATGAGGGTGCAATTATCCAGGCGGATCTCCGAATCGCTGACGGTAGAATTGCTAAAATAGCATCCGAAATTAGTCCTGCTCCGGGAGAGGTGGTTTTAGACCTAACTGGGAAACATATTTTCCCGGGTATGATAGATGATCAGGTCCATTTCAGAGAGCCTGGCTTAACTCACAAAGCTACCATTGCTAGTGAAGCACGCGCGGCTGTAGCGGGTGGAGTAACTAGTTTCATGGAGATGCCTAACACAGTTCCTAACGCATTAACACAGGAATTGTTAGCGGATAAATACGAGATTGCGGCGAAAGGATCTTTGGCAAACTACTCCTTTTTTATGGGAGCGGGCAACGACAATTTAGAGGAGGTGTTAAAGACAAACCCCCGCGATGTTTGTGGAGTAAAAATCTTCATGGGTTCGTCTACCGGCAATATGCTCGTAGATAATGCTCAAACCTTAGAGAAATTATTTTCGAGTTGTGAAATGTTGATTGCCACGCACTGCGAAGACGAGGCAACGGTACGGGCACGCACTGAACTTTTCAAGGAAAGATACCCGGAAAACGCACCCGCCTACATACATCCGTTAGTCAGAAATGAAGAGGCTTGTTACCTTTCTTCTTCTATGGCAGTGGATTTAGCGAAGAAAAACAATACCCGTTTGCACATCTTGCATATTTCGACAGAAGAGGAATTAGCCTTGTTTGAAACCGGGAAAGCGGTGAAAGATAAAAAGATTACCGCAGAAGTTTGCGTGCACCATTTGTGGTTCGATGCGTCGCAATATGACACCTTAGGCAATCAGATTAAATGTAATCCAGCGATTAAAGACGCGCGTCACAAAACAGCTTTGCGAAAGGCTTTGGTGTCCGGAGAATTGGATATTATCGCCACGGATCATGCGCCACACACTTGGGAGGAGAAATCGCAGGAATTTTGGAAGGCCCCATCGGGTTTACCATTAGTACAGCATCCCTTGTTATTGATGATTGATTTGGCCAAAGAAGGTCACATCAGCCTCGAGCTTATCGCCGAAAAAACCGCACATGCAGTGGCGGATTGCTTCCAAATCGAGGAGCGCGGCTATATTCGCGAAGGATATTGGGCGGATTTAGCGATTGTTGATTTGAATAAATCTACTTTCGTTTCAAAAGAGAATATCCTCTATCAATGTGGCTGGTCTCCCCTAGAAGGACAAACCCTATCCGCTTCTGTGGAACATACTTTCGTTTCAGGACATTTAGCTTATTCTAAAGGTTCTTTTGACGAAAGTAAGAAAGGGAAACGCTTGTTATTTAACCGATAAAATGGCCGCACTCCTCCCCTTTTATTCCCCTATCGGGCTAGAAGCCGGCTTAGATGAAGCAGGGAGAGGTTGTTTAGCTGGTCCAGTCGTGGCAGCGGCCGTGATTTTACCGCGTGACTTTCACCATCCGTTCTTGACAGATTCGAAGCAGATGACTTTGCGTCAGCGAAATGAATTAAAACGTCTAGTGCGGGAATATGCCATCGATTTTGCGATTGCGGAGGTGGATGCGGCGAAAATTGATGAAATAAATATTTTAAAATCCAGTATTTTAGCGATGCACCTGGCAGTAGATCAATTAAAGCATCGGCCGGAGCATTTATTGGTAGATGGGAATCGCTTTTATAGCTACCCGTTGATACCGCATACGTGTATAGTGAAAGGGGACTCAAAATATTTCTCGATAGCGGCAGCCTCTATTTTGGCCAAAACACATCGAGACGAAATCATGGAAAAAGCAGCCATAGAACATCCTGGTTATGGTTGGGAACGAAATGCGGGGTACCCTACGCTTCAACACCGAAAGGCTATTCTAGAAAATGGTCTAACAATACTTCATCGAAAAACGTTTAAGGTAGAAATCAAATAATTATGTAAATTGTTGCCGAATATGAAAATACGTATACTACTCCTTTTCTTACTTAGCTATTCCACGTTAGGGCAAGTGTCGTTTAGAAACGAGCGCGCCTTACGAATGGCCATGCAACAAGATTCTATCTTCCAAGGCAATCAAGCTTTGGCGAAAAAAAAAGGCATTCCACTTCATGTAGATTTAGGAAAAGACAAGTCGCTGCAATTCCAAGGGTTCTCTGAAATAGGCGAAGCATTGTATTTAACGACTGATTCTAATGAACAGGCCGCCAAAATGACTAGAACCAACCTGTTATACCCTGGCGGATCTTTGAATTTAGGACTCACAGGTAAATCCGATTCGCTTCAGGGTAAATTAGGGATGTGGGATGGTGGTGGAGTATTAGCAACCCACCAAGAATTTGGCACAAGGGTTACGGCAGCCCAAACAACCTCTTCCCTGAGTGATCACGCTACCCATGTGGCGGGAACTTTAGTCGCAAGTGGTATTAGCCCCTCAGCGAAAGGAATGGCCTATGCGGCGGATATGAAGTTTTGGGACTTTACTAATGACAATTCGGAGATGAGTACCGCCTCCACCTCACTCTTAATCAGTAACCACTCCTATGGATACCAAGCGGGATGGATCTACGATGAAACGAAGAAAAAATGGCAATGGTGGGGAAATGATGCGGTTAGTCAAAACGAAGATGTCAAGTTTGGTTTATATGATGTAAACACGCAAACCTGGGATCGAATTGCCTTTAATGCTCCCTCTTATTTAATTGTAAAATCTGCGGGAAATAGCCGAAACCAAAACGGTCCGGCCGCAGGCGAATACTATTTATTACGTTCAACGACTGACTCGTCTAATATAGCCAGAGCTAAAAATGATGGATACGATATTATATCTACCTCAGGAACTGCTAAAAATATCCTAACGGTAGGAGCAGCCACTATATCGTCCTTAATCCCTACAAAGGCAGCTGATCTAAGCATTTCGAGCTTCACCGGCTGGGGGCCTACTGACGACGGTAGGATTAAGCCAGATGTGATGGCAATAGGAACGAGTATGTTCTCTACAGGTAGTGCGGATGATAAAGCATACAGCACAAAAAGTGGTACATCCATGGCCTCTCCGCAAGCGGCAGGTTCCTTGTACTTAATTCAACAATTATTCGGCCGTTTGAATAAAAATACATTCATGTTAGCTTCTACGCTAAAAACAGTCGCCATACATACGGCTTTAGATATGGATGTTGCGGGACCTGACTACAAAACGGGTTTTGGACTCATTCAAATTGATAAAGCTGCAGCCTTAGTACGAAATGAAGGAAACTCCCATATATTAAAAGAGGAGATTTTAAATCAAGGCCAAACTAAAACCTATACCCTAACGAGTTCCGGTAATGGCCCATTAAAAGCGACTATTGCTTGGACTGACCCGGAAGCATCGACGTCGTCCGCTTTGAATGACCGTACCCCTCGATTAGTAAACGACTTAGACATTCGAATAACAAGTGGTTCTACCACTTTCCTTCCATTTACCCTAAACCCGGATACCCCTGCTGCTTTAGCTGTTCCAGGGGACAATATTCGGGACAATGTGGAACAAATTCTGGTTAACAACACGATGCCTGGCCAGACCTTTACCCTAACCGTAAGTCACAAAGGTAATTTAAAGAATAGTAGCCAGAATTTTGGTTTAGCTATATCAGGCGTAGGCGGGACAACCTACTGCGCTTTAGCCCCTAACACGAGAACCGCTAATTTCCAGAAATTCACTTTAGGGTCCACAAGAGATTCTACTGGATTAAATCCTGCCTTTACAGCGGAATTAGGAGCATCCTTACCTGTTAAATTTGATTTTACAGGTACAGGATCTAAACAAATTCGCCTATATGCGGACTGGAATCAAGATGGTGATTTTATCGATTCAGGAGAAGAATTGTATAGTTCCACCTCTAATTTGAACACCATTTCTATACCTAGCACACTCAAGCAAGACAACTTCTACCGCATAAGATGGGTAGCTGAAAATGGTTCAGGATCGGCTCCGTCTTGTGGAACGATTAACTCAGGTGAAACCAAGGATTACGCCCTGCAAATACTGCAAGCATCAAAAGACTTTACGGCTGTATCCGTCGCTCAACTCACCTCGGGATTCTGTGCAAGTACAGGTTCAACAACCTTCCTAGCTAAAGTTAGAAATGCAGGTTCGTTAACTCAGACTAATGTTCCGGTAGTGTTAGATATAAAATCCGGTTCTACCCTTGTAGGAACGGCAACTGGCACGATAACCTCTCTCGCATCTGGCAGGGAAATCGATGTGAATTTAACTGGAAATGCAACTTTAGTCGCAGGAAACAGCTATTCTTTCGAATTAAAAACACAATTAACCGGTGATCAAAACTTATTGAACGATGTATTCACCACAACTAAAGTAATAGAGAGTCCAGCAGCCCCAATTGTGACGGGTACTATTTGTAGCGGTGCAACTGAACTAAGTTTAGAAGCGAGCAATGGAAGTCCTTTGTGGTACAACGGGAACACCTTATTAGGTGCTGGTACAAGCTTCAAGACACCAGCTACCGGAACCTTTTTCGCAGCATTTAATAACTTAAATACCACCTTGGGACCTACCTCGAAAGCGGCGTTTGGCTCGGGTAGTTATTTTAATAATTTTGGCCCTGAACCTATTTTCGTAGTTACTCAACCGACTATTTTAGAATCAGCTATAGTCTACATGGGTACTTCAGGAACGGTTACCTTTGGTATTTTTGATAGAGACACAGGGGAATTAATTGCCTCGGTGACCAAAGATTTAAATGGGACGCGAACAACGGCAAACAGCACAACGGTAAGCAGTCAATTAATCGATGATAAAACGGATCCAGGCCAAAGAGTCATCCTCAACCTTCCCTTCCCTAAGGCAGGTAACTATGTTTTATCCCACGTTTGCTCAAATGGTGCCTCTATTTTCCGTAGTAATCGAACCTTAGCTGACACGGTGAATGCCCCTACGAATATTGGTTATCCTTATACCATTCCGGGTGTAATTAGCCTTACAGGTGCGCTATTTAATGGAGCTCCCATTCAATCGGCTTATTACTATTTATACGATATGAAGTTCAAATCGTTTGCCTGCCCAAGCCCGAGAGTGCCCGTAAATGTAACCACAGGCACCAGTCCAGTAGTAAGTGTAAGTCCAACTGGGGCATCTACGATTTGTGCAGGTGACAAAATCACCTTAACCGGAACGCCAGCCTCTGGCACACCAATCTTCCAATGGTTTAGAAATGGATCCGCCATCACAGGGGCGACCACAAATAAACTAGACGTCACCACATCGGGAGCCTATACGCTAAATTCGAGCTTTAATGGAATTTGTCCTGTTATATCACCCGCATCGACGATTACGGTCGCTAATCCACAAGAACCTTTGATAACTTTCAATCAAGGAACTTTAACCACCTCAGCTGGAACCGATATTCAATGGTTTTTAAATGATGTGGCGATCACTGGGGCGACAGCCACTACCTACAAGCCTACGGCGAACGGAGTATATAAAGTAAGATTAAAGGATTCAAATGGTTGTGTTGTCACAGCCTCTTTCACTGTAGCAATTCTTTCTGCTACAGCAGATAATCCTTATGCCACGCTTTACGCCTTCCCTAATCCAGCTCAAGATGTGTTGCATATCGGTATGCCAAGTAAGTTTAATGCAAGCAAATACCGGGTTCGCATTAGTGATATGCAGGGTAAGGAGATTAGAGATAGTAGAGTAGAGAGAAGAGATAATAAATTAACCGTGAATATCTCTTTACTTCCGGCTGGAAATTACGTGATTAGCTTCCCTGAACTAGATGGAGAGGCTTCTATTAAGTTCCAGAAGAACTAATTATTTTTTAGCCCAAATAAAGATCATACGAGGCGACTCTAACTCATCAAATTCAGATAAGTTATAGTCGCCTTTTAAATCCACAAGACTTAGGCCTGATTTCGCTGCATAAGAAATGAAGTCGTTTTTTGCGACTAATTCTACTTTTTCCAAAAAGGAATATTGCTTTCCTTGGTCAGTAAATTCAATAGATTTATACAAATACCCTTCGTCTGACCAGCGCTTGATCCGGAATGAAATTCCTTGGGATTCCACTATTTCAGATGGCACTAAATTCGCTAGTACATAGGTGGGATTGAAAAAATCGACTACTAACAATCCCCCTACTTTCAGGCCCCCAGAGAAGGTATCAAAAGCTTTTTGGTTATCACGCTGATCGTCAAAATAACCAAAACTGGTGAAGAAATTAAAGATGGCATCGTACTGATTTTGCAATGGCAAAGGCTCTCGTAAATCATGTACGAAGAAAAGTAAATTCTTGTTCTCAAAAACGGTGGCAGACTCAATATTTGCGTTGGATAAATCAAACGCATCGACCGAAAATCCTAATTGCTCTAATGTGATGGCATGACGCCCTTTGCCACAAGCGGCATCTAATACACGTGCACCTGGTGTTAAGGCTAGTTTTTTCTGCAGGGACGTTATAAATGCGGCTGCTTCATCCTCATCCCGTTGCGCATAAAGAATATGGTAATAAGGAGAATCAAACCAGGTACTAAACCATTCTTTCTCCTCCATTATTTGCGAATACTGACATTCGTTAAGAAATCTTGGTAAGCTAAAGCGATTCCTTCTTTCAACGCAATTTTATGGCTCCAGCCAAGTGAATGCAATTTAGATACATCCATTAACTTACGGGGAGTCCCGTCTGGTCGCGTTGTATCCCAGTGAATCGATCCTGAAAACCCAACGATTTCTTTTACCGTTTCGGCTAATTCCTTAATCGTCACATCGATTCCTGTTCCGATGTTTACTAACTCCGACTCACTATAGGTTTCCATTAGGTAAACACAGGCCTCCGCTAAATCATCCGCATGTAAGAATTCACGCATCGGAGCGCCCGTACCCCATAGCGTCATTGATTCTTTTCCCTGCACTTTGGCCTCATGAAACTTCCGAATCATGGCCGGTAAAACATGGGAATTTTCTAAATCATAATTATCATTAGGGCCATACAAATTAGTAGGCATCACCGAAATGAAATCGCAGCCGTATTGTGCACGGTATGCCTCGCACATTTTTATACCCGCAATTTTTGCGATGGCATAGGGCTCGTTTGTTTCTTCTAAATAACCACTTAATAAATAGGACTCCTTAAGAGGCTGTGGGGCTAGTTTTGGGTAAATACAAGACGATCCTAAGAACATCAATTTTGTTACTTTATGTACAAAAGAAGAATGGATGATGTTGTTTTGAATGGCTAAATTTTCATAAAGAAAATCAGCCCGGTAAGTATTATTTGCTACGATACCGCCCACTTTAGCTGCTGCTAAAAAGACGTAATCTGGTTTTTCTGAGGCGAAAAACGACGCTACTTTCACCTGATCACGTAAGTCTAACTCTGCGGATGTTTTCAGTACTAGGTTCTTATAACCCTCCTGCTGTAATTTTCGTACAATAGCTGAACCCACCATACCGCGGTGACCTGCTACATATATTTTTGCTTCTTTTTCCAATGAATAAATCAACTAAGGCCTCAAAAAATCCCTGCAAAAATACATAAAGTCCGTCAGGTAATAAGTTTAATTCGTAGTTTTAAGAAATAATTTTAGGTCAAACCTATGCTGTTACGTGTTTTGTTTTTCTGTGTCATCCTTATTTTCAGCTTGAATGTTCAAGCACAGAATCAGGCTATCACAAAAAATAAGCCGCTCATAGATACGTCGGTTCATCAAAAGGGTTTATTTAATGGCCGCCTATCCACCGGTTTAGAAAGCAAGGCTGAGGAAGCCAAGAAATTCAAAGAAGACAGCAAGGCATTTATCGAGAGTTTGGGGGTAAAGGATTTGGGAAAAAAAATTGTCAAAACCGCGAAGAAAAAACTTCAACCACGAGATGAATACGCCGGCATTAAAACTGAAAAAAAACTGGGCAATTATGGGAGTGGTGCCCGAATGACGGTGGAAGAGGTTAATGTGGTTAAATATGTAGAAGATGAAGCTTTAAGTCCTTATGCGCAAGATATTTTCATTTATGACCCTTCTCAATCCCGCGTCATTTCGATTCCGTTAAAAGACGCGAAAAACGCCCAAGTCTGCCACGGTCCCTTCAAAAAATACCTAAATCAAAAACTAGTAGAAGAAGGCTTTTACTATATGGGTCAAAAAGATGGCCGCTGGGAAACCTACGGTCCAGAATATGAACTAGAAAACAAGGTTTATTACGTTAGAGGGTACACGGCTGGATCAAGTATTGACTATTATGATGCTGCAAAAAAGAAAATCAAAACTGTAATTCCACGCATTTATGGCAAAGTAAGCGGAACCTATTTCGCTTTTTACCCCAATGGCGCTTTGAAAGAAGATGGTCGGTTAGACGACAGTGTTAAAGTGGGTCGCTGGCGAGAATACCATGAATTGGGTTCTGGAGGTAGACTACATAAGGAGTGGCGATATGGCAAAGACAAATTTGACACGGCTGAGCCACTGTTAATTCAAGAGCGCGATCAACAATCAAAAATAATATTTCAAACAAAGGAGCCATTGTCCCAAAGACAATCTAGCAAAAACCCGATCAACGATACGGATGATGAAGACGGAGAAGAAGACTCTCTCATTTCTTCTATCGACACTAGTTATAGAATTTTTAATTTTCAATTATCGCTTAATCACTCAGAATTACATGTATCCATCACTAATGGATTTAAGGTAACCTATCAAACACCCCCCGATTGTTCTGTTTAATTTCGAACCAACTATCATTAATTAAACAAACATATGAAACAATCAGAATACGTTGAATCCTTTGTAAAAGGGGATTGGAAATCAGGCGTTGCTGTCTTTTTAGTGGCTTTACCTCTCTGTCTAGGTATTGCATTAGCATCTGGAGCTCCCTTATTTGCTGGCCTTTTGGCTGGAATTGTGGGTGGTACTATCGTATCACTTTTGTCTGGATCTGAACTTTCTGTCAGCGGTCCAGCGGCTGGCTTAACCATCATTGTGGCAACAGCCATAACTGAGCTAGGATCATTTCCTGGATTTTTAGTCGCAGTCATCCTAGCAGGAATTATCCAAGTAGTTTTAGGCTTATTGAAATGGGGTAAAATTGGCGGATTTTTCCCGTCCTCTGTTATTCGAGGCATGTTAGTGGCCATTGGAATTGTGATCATTTTAAAACAAATTCCTCACGCTATTGGCGATGATTTAGATTTTATAGGAGAATTTGAATTTGACCAAAAAGATGGAGAAAACACCTTTACCGAAATCATCAAATCGCTCTTAACCCCTGAAATAGGGGCCCTAATTATCTCTGCTGTTGGGCTACTTATCCTATTCTCTTGGACTAAACTAGGCGAAAAAATCGCCTGGATGAATGCGATTCCTGCATCACTTTTTGTGGTAGTAATCGGAGTCGCCATCAATGAAAGCCTGGGGATTTGGTTCCCCACCTGGTACCTAGGAAATTCGGTAGATCACATGGTTAGACTTCCAGTTTTTGCGTCCACGAATGAACTAGTATCGGGTTTCATTACACCTGACTGGAGCTTTCTTAGCCATCCTAAAGTGTATTCCGTGGCTGTTACACTCGCGATTGTGGCTACCTTAGAATCGCTCTTATCTTTAGAGGCGACTGATTCATTAGATCCATTAAAAAGAATCTCCTCCCCTGACAGAGAATTACTTGCCCAAGGAACAGGGAATATAGTCAGCGGATTTTTAGGCGGTCTACCCATCACGTCTGTTATCGTACGCTCTTCGACTAATATTTATGCTGGAGGAAAAACGCGAATGTCTGGATTCTTCCACGGCATTCTGTTGTTAGTGGCAGTACTATTTTTACCACTCTATTTGAATAAAATCCCATTAGCCTGCCTAGCGAGCATTTTAATATACACGGGATACAAACTTGCCCATCCTAAGGAATTCAAAAAAGTATTTGCAGAAGGTTGGAAACAATATGTTCCCTTTTTAATCACAGTGGCCGTGGTGGTAGGAGTTGACTTATTGTGGGGAATCTTTATAGGTACGCTTGTAGGACTCATTTTTGTCGTGATTACTAATTATTCGTCCGTATTTACGGTATTCAAAAATGGGAATGATATTCTTATCAAATTCCAAAAGGATGTGACTTTCCTACACAAAATGTCCCTCAAAGAGGCCTTACGAAAAATACCAGCAGGTTCAGAAGTATTTATTGATACAACTAAGGTTCATTTTATGGATCACGACATCACTCTTCTGATTCAAGAGTTTATGAGTACAGCAAAAGAACGCGGCATCGAAGTCGATCTAAAAAGGAAATAACATGAATGAATATAAAAAATTACTACTGAGCAATAAAGCTTGGGCAAGCGAGCGTCTTGAATTAGACTCAACCTATTTTGATAATTTATCAAAAGAACAAAATCCGCTGTTCCTATGGATCGGATGTGCTGACAGCCGAGTGCCTGCAGAGGAAATCACGCACGCGGATCCAGGTGATATTTTCGTGCACCGAAATGTGGCAAACATGGTGGTGCATACGGATATCAATCTATTGTCCGTCTTGCAATATGCTGTAGAGGTTTTAGAGGTAAAACACATCATCGTGTGTGGCCATTATAATTGTGGTGGGGTAAAGGCTGCGATGACGAACCACGATTTTGGGCTAATCAACAAGTGGCTGCGCAATATTAAGGAAGTGTATGAAAAACACTACGAAGATTTGCACGACATCACGGATGAAACCGACCGGTTTAACAAACTAGTGGAATTAAATGTGGCGGAACAGATACAAAATTTAGCCAAAACGACCATCGTCCAAAAGGCTTGGTCCAATAGAAAACTTCCACACCTTCACGGCTGGGTATTTGACATTCACCATGGCGAAATCAAGGAAATAATCAATATCAATGCAGGCGAATGGGCCAGCCCGGTATTTCATTACGATTTTTAACAAAAAAAGAGAGGGGCCGCTGCGCGGCCCCTCTCTTTTTTATTTCCGACAAGCTAAACCGTCGTCTTAATCTTTAATTCATCTAACTGAGCTTGCGCGAGTGGAGATGGTGAATCAATCATCACATCACGTCCCGCATTATTCTTAGGGAAAGCGATGTAATCGCGAATTGAATCTGTTCCTCCGAATAACGAGCAAAGGCGATCAAAACCAAAGGCCAATCCACCGTGCGGCGGTGCCCCATATTCGAAGGCATCTAATAAGAAACCGAATTGGGCTTGCGCTTCTTCTGGAGTGAATCCAAGGACTTCGAACATTTTCGATTGCAGGTCTTTTTGGAAGATACGAATCGAACCTCCGCCTACTTCCACCCCATTCACGACTAAATCGTAAGCGTTTGCACGCACTTTACCGAATTCGCCAGCAAGCATCAATGGAATATCCTCCGGCTTAGGGCTTGTAAAAGGGTGGTGCATCGCAAACCAGCGATCTTCTTCCTCACCGTACTCTAATAGTGGGAAATCCACTACCCAGTGTACTTTGTAATTATTCGGATCACGTAATCCCATACGTGTTCCCATCTCTAAACGAAGCTCGTTTAATTGCTTGCGCACTTTATCTCCTTCTCCAGAAAGCAAAAGGATTAAGTCGCCTGGCTCAGCGTTAAACGCCGCAGCCCAAGTCGCTAAATCGGCTTCTGAGTAAAATTTGTCTACGGATGATTTCACAACGCCATCCGCTTGAACACGGGCATAAATCAAGCCTTTCGCTCCGATTTGTGGGCGGCGAACGAAATCCGTTAATTCATCGATTTGCTTGCGTGTATACTCCGCAGCTCCTTTCACGCAGATACCTACAACGGTGTCCGCCGCATCAAAAACTTGGAAATCTTTTCCTGAAGTCAGGTCAACGCCTTCGCCTTTCAATTCCACGAATTTCATGTCAAAACGAATGTCCGGCTTATCTGAACCATAGTATTTCATCGCATCCGCGTAGGTCATGCGCGGCACTTCACCGATGTCGAGGCCTTTTACGTTTTGGAACAAATGGCGAATCAATCCCTCAAACATATTCAGGATATCTTCTTGCTCCACAAACGACATTTCGCAGTCGATTTGGGTAAATTCTGGCTGGCGATCCGCACGCAAATCTTCGTCACGGAAACACTTCACAATCTGGTAGTAACGGTCGAAACCAGATACCATCAACAATTGCTTAAAGGTTTGCGGAGACTGCGGCAAGGCATAAAATTCACCTGGATTCATCCGAGAAGGTACCACGAAATCCCGCGCACCTTCTGGTGTTGACTTAATTAAAACGGGTGTTTCCACCTCGATAAAATCTTGCTTATCTAAGTAATTACGTACTTCGCGACCCACGTGGTGGCGCAATTGTAAACTCTCGCGAATCGGGTTACGACGCAAGTCTAAGTAGCGGTATTTCATGCGGATATCATCGCCGCCATCCGTCTCGTCTTCGATCAAGAAGGGAGGCAATTTCGCCGGATTCAACACGCGTAATTCTTTTACTTTGATTTCGATATCGCCGGTCGGCATTTTGTCGTTTTTGGATAAACGCTCTACCACGATTCCTTTCGCTTCTACCACGAATTCACGGCCTAATCCTCTCGCTAATGCCAAAGACTCCGCAGACGATTTCCCCTCCTCTAACATCAATTGAGTGACTCCGTAACGATCTCGAAGATCCACCCAAATCATCCCTCCTTTATCTCGTGAACGCTGAACCCAGCCACAAAGAGTTACCTCGGTGCCTGCATGTTCGATGCGCAATTCGCCATTTGTATGTGTACGTAGCATAGAAAATATTAAAATTCGGGCAAAATTACGGAAAAGCGCAGGGAGAGAAAAACATTTAGGGCTTTATTCTTTTTTACTTAATTTTGAATTATGCCAAAAATAGGAATTGTCGGATCAGGAATGGGAAGTTTGGGCTTTGCCATACGAAGTGCAGTGGCGGGTCACCAAGTCAGTGTTTTCGAAGCAAATTCCTATCCCGGAGGCAAATTAGCCCAAATCGAAACGAACGGATTTCGCTTTGACGCCGGACCCTCCCTTTTCACCATGCCACATTTAGTGGACGAACTGTTCACGCTGGCAGGCAAAAATCCACGGGACTATTTCTCTTATGAGCGTTTGCCAGAGATTTGTCGGTATTTTTGGGAAGATGGCACGCGCTTACAAACGAATGCTGCTCCCGCAGAAACAGCGGCAGCAATTGCTTCACAATTAGGTGAATCGGAGGAAAATGTAGCTAGTTTCTTGCGACAGATTGGAGAAAACTACCACATCATTAGTGAGCTATTTTTAGACAACTCACTGCATTCTTTTTCGACTTGGACAGGACCAAAAGCCTTGAAAGGATACCTGAATATCCCCCGCTTAGGCCTTTTTAACACCATGCACCGCTCCCATGCAAAGCGTTTTCAGAATCCGAAAACGGTCCAACTTTTTGACCGCTACGCCACCTATAACGGCTCAGATCCTTACCAAACGCCCGCAACTTTATCGATCATTCCCCATCTAGAATACAACATAGGCGCCTTTTTCCCGAAAGGAGGCATTATTAGCATTCCTAGAGCGCTGCACCGTCTCGCCGAAGAACTGGGTGTGGTCTTCCATTTCAACGAGAAAGTGTCACGCATCACCACTCAAAATCATACTGCGACCGGATTAGAAACAGAAAAAGGCTCCTATATCTTCGATTACATCGCCTGCAACGCGGACATTCGCCCTAGTTATACAAAACTGCTAGCACAGGAACCTCAACCACAAAAGTTATTAAACCAGCCTAAGTCCAGCTCCGGCATCATCTTCTATTGGGGAATGGACCGCAGCTTTGATGAATTAGGTGTGCATAACATCTTCTTCTCGGACGATTACCAGGGCGAATTCAAGGCCATCTTCGAAGACAAAACCATCAACGACGACCCCACCATTTACCTACATATCTCTTCGAAAGTGGAGAAATCAGATGCCCCGGAAGGCGGCGAAAACTGGTTCATTCTAATGAACGTTCCGGCAAATGAAGGTCAAGATTGGGATGCCTTAGTCGCGAAAATGCGCAAGAATGTGATGGCAAAATTATCGCGCAACTTAGGCGTAGACATCGAGAAAAACATCGTCGCAGAAGACTTATTGGATCCGCGCAGCATTGAGGCAAGGACCTCGTCTGCCGGCGGTGCACTATACGGAAATGCGTCAAATAATCGTTTCGCAGCCTTTTTACGCCACCCGAATTACCGAAAGGCGATAAAAAACTTGTATTGGGTAGGCGGCAGCGTTCATCCCGGCGGGGGAATTCCACTTTGTTTATCTTCGGCAAAAATTGCGGCGAAACTTATTGCAGAAAATGCGTAATTTCGCCAATTAATTGATAAAAATATGACTATTCAGAGACCACAAACCCTTTTCTTAGCCTTAGCGATTATTGGCAATGCCGTCGCTACATCGGGAACTTCTATTTGGCAAAAAATAGGCACTTCAGGCCAAAAAGCAGAGCTTTTCTCCAACCAATGGCAAGTATTCCAAAATGGGAAAGAAGTAGCCGCACACAGCAACATCGCGATTGCCCTTTTAGTAACTTTATCGACGATCATCACGCTTATAACGATTTTCTCATTTAAAAACCGCATGCGTCAAATGATGTTAGGCCTGGTCAATTCCCTGGTTTTAGCGGGAGCGATGGGCTATGCATTTTGGGTGATTTTCAAGGAGGCGATGCCTACTTTTGAACCAGAGATTCAGGGCAAATATGGCTATGGATTCTATGCCTTAGTGGTTTCCTTGCTGGCAAACATGATTGCGAACCGCCTCATCCGCAAGGACGAGATGCTAGTGCAATCTTCGAACCGTATGCGCTAATTTTTAGACAATACCCTCTTTCAACAGGTCGTGGAGATGTACAAATCCCACGGCCTTTTTATTTGCTATCACGACCAATTGTGTGATATTTTTGCTTTGCATGATCGCCAAAGCCTCCGTGGCAAATGCCTCCGCTTCGATGGTTTTAGGATTTGTATTCATCATATCCGCTAAAACAATCGTAGACCAATCCTTTGAATTCTCCAAAGTACGACGAACGTCCCCATCGGTGATGATTCCCACTAAATCCCCTTTCTCATCTAATACCGCCGTAGCACCTAAGCGCTTTGACGAAATTTCATGAATCGCATCCTGAATAGAAGCAGTGTGGAAGATTGCTGGAAATTCATGGGTTGGATAAATATCGCCCACCTTTAAGTAGAGACGTTTGCCTAAGGCGCCGCCTGGATGGTATTTGGCAAAATCCTGAGCCGTAAATCCTTTACACTCTAACAAACAGACCGCTAAAGCATCTCCTAAAGCGAGTGCCACGGTAGTAGATGTCGTGGGAGCCAAATTCAGCAAATCCGCCTCCTGCTCCGCCAAAGCGTGCAAAATATAATCGGACTGCTGGCCTAAATACGAATTCGTATTCGAGACCATCGCAATCAATTTCACTTGTAAACGCTTAATTAAAGGAACTAACACCTTAATCTCCGGCGTATCCCCTGACTTCGAAATACAAATCACCGCATCGCCTTCCTGAATCATTCCTAGATCACCGTGAATCGCATCCGCCGCGTGCATAAACAAGGCAGGCGTACCGGTGGAATTCATAGTGGCCACAATTTTTTGTGCAATGATGGCAGATTTTCCAATCCCTGTAAAGACAATACGACCAGGAATACTCAACAAATGTTCCACACAAGCCTCAAAATCCGAATTAATTCCGGCGCTCACTTGCAGAATGGCCTCTGCTTCCTGAGTTAAAACTTTTTTTGCTGTGGATTGGATATTTTTGCTTAATTTCAATGTTAGAAGAATTTGTAGGGCAAAGATAAGTAGAAGCCCTCAGACTTTAACAATCGCCGAAACAACACATTAATCAATATATGCCCCATCCAATGACCATCGATAGCTTGAAGGAACAGCTAAAAAAAACCTTTGGATTTAGTCAATTTCGGGGGGAGCAAGAAGCCATCATTCTGAATACCATCCAAGGCAAAAACAGCTTTGTGTTAATGCCTACCGGCGCTGGCAAGTCGCTTTGCTACCAATTGCCTGCGATCGTGATGGAAGGAACGGCGATTGTCATCTCGCCGCTGATTGCTTTGATGAAGAATCAAGTGGATCAAATGGTGGCTTTTGGCATTAATGCCCAATTCTTAAATTCCTCTTTAACGCGCGCTGAAATCAATCGCGTAAAAGCTGAAGTGATTTCAGGAGCTGTGAAATTATTATATATCGCTCCTGAATCCCTGAATAAACAAGAAAACCTAAACTTCTTAAAACAGGCTAAAATCTCCTTTGTCGCCATCGACGAAGCACACTGTATCTCGGAATGGGGACACGATTTTAGACCTGAATACCGCAAGATCCGCACCATCATCGAGAGCATCGATGAGAAGATGCCTATCATCGCTTTGACAGCAACGGCCACCCCTAAGGTGCAGATCGACATCCAAAAGACTTTAAATCTGGAAGATGCAACCGTTTTCAAATCGTCATTCAACCGAAAGAACCTCTACTATGAGATTCGTTCGAAGAAGGATATCGACAAGCAATTAATCCGTTTTATTAAGTCGCATAACGGCAAGGCGGGTATTATTTATTGCCTTTCGAGAAAGCGTGTGGAGGAAATTGCAGAATTATTGCACGTGAATAGCGTAAAGGCGCTTCCTTACCATGCTGGTTTAGAGCCCCAGGTGCGCATGGCAAACCAGGAAGCTTTCTTGAATGAGGAAGTGGATGTGATGGTGGCGACCATCGCTTTTGGGATGGGAATCGATAAGCCGGATGTGCGTTTTGTGATTCACTACGATGCCCCTAAGTCATTAGAAGGGTACTATCAGGAAACGGGGCGTGCAGGTCGCGATGGCTTAGATGGAACGTGTATTTTGTTCTACACCTATGATGATATCCTGAAATTAGACAAGTTTAATAAAGATAAGGCTGTGACCGAGAAGGAGAATGCCAAAATTCTCTTATCTGAAATGGTCTACTATACGAATTTAGGCGTTTGCCGTCGCAAGCAATTGCTTCACTATTTTGGGGAGCATATGGCGGAGAACTGCGGTTTCTGCGATAATTGCTTACATCCAACACCTACCTTTAAGGCCGAGGATGAAGTAAGTTTAGTTTTAAAAGCGGTGCAGCAAACTGGCGAACAATTTGATGCAGAACATATCGCTGACTTCTTAGAAGGCAAATCGAATTCCTTTATTCAAAGCCACGAGCAGGAAAAGTTATCCCTATTCGGGTCAGGTAAAGTGGTTTCCTGGATGACGCCGGAGGTCGACGAGGAAGAGGATGATGACGAGGATGAAGATGGAGACGAGGACGTTCCTAAGAAGCCAAAGATGCGTAAAACAGCATCGAAACCGGTGCCCATCGAAGATGAAAAATCGGCTTGGATATCGTTTATTAAGCAAATGGCTATTTTTGGTCTGTTAGATAAGGACATTGAAAACTACGGTGTTCTTCGTCTAAGTGATGCGGGTAAGGCTTTCTTGAAAGAGTCATTCCCGGTCACTTTTTACAAAGACCATGATTACGAAAAAGAGGCGGAGCCTACTGAAAATGATGACGAAGGTGTAGCGTTAGGTGCAAAAGCCTATGATGATGCGCTCTTCGAAATTCTCAAAACCCTCCGCAAGAAAATTGCGAAAGAGAAAAACTTGCCCCCGTATGTGATTTTCCAAGATCCTTCTTTGGAAGAAATGGCCACTACCTATCCGACTACACAGGACGAAATGGCCCAAATCAACGGAGTGGGAATGGGTAAAGTCGTGAAATTTGGCAAGCCATTTCTTGAGGTAATTAATCGCTACGTAGAAGAAAACGAGATCGAGACCGCAAAAGAAGTGGTGGTTAAATCTACGGTTAATAAGTCCAAAATTAAGATTTACATCATTCAGCAAGTCGATCGCAAAATCGATTTAGACCTGATCGCCGAGCAAAAAGAGGTGAGTATGTCGGAATTAATCGAAGAAATTGAGACTATCTGCTTCTCAGGAACAAAACTAAACCTCGATTACTACATTAATCAAGTCATGGAGCTTGATAAACAAGAAGAAATCTACGAATACTTCATGTCGGCAGATACAGATAATATTGCAGAGGCATTAGAAAATTGTGATATAGAAGATGTGACCGAGGAAGAACTTCGTTTAATGCGCATTAAATTTTTAAGTGAATTAGCCAATTAATAAATAGATGAACGTTTTAATTTTAGGTGCTGGTGGCCGTGAACATGCATTTTCTTGGAAGATTAGCCAAAGCCCTATACTAGGTAATTTATACATTGCGCCGGGTAATCCGGGAACTGCTCAGTGCGGCACTAATTTAGCAATCGGTGTGACCGATTTCGAAGGAATTGTTACGGCAATTCGAACACACGATATCGGCTTAGTGGTGGTGGGGCCTGAAGAGCCTTTGGTAAAAGGAATACGTAATTTTATCGAATCTCAAGCAGATTTAAAACATGTAGGAATCGTAGGCCCTGGAGCTGAAGGTGCCCAAATCGAAGGAAGCAAAGACTTCTCCAAAAACTTCATGCACAAATACGGCATTCCGACTGCCGCATCGCAAACCTTCACGAAGGACACAATCGCGGACGGCTTAGCCTATTTGCGGACACAATCTTTACCCATTGTGTTGAAAGCAGACGGTTTGGCGGCTGGGAAAGGGGTAATAATTGCCTTGACTTTAGCTGAAGCAGAGACCGCCTTAAACGAGATGTTATTAGACGCGAAGTTTGGGGATGCGAGTTCTAAGGTGGTGATCGAGCAATTCCTTCGCGGTATCGAATTATCCGTTTTTGTACTTACAGATGGAGAAAACTACGTGGTCTTGCCGGAAGCAAAAGACTATAAACGCATAGGAGAAAATGATGAAGGTTTGAATACCGGTGGTATGGGTGCTGTTTCACCTGTCCCTTTTGCGAATGAGAAATTCATGGAATTAGTGAAGCAAAAGGTGATCGAACCGACAGTGAAAGGCTTGAAAGCAGAAAATATTGACTACAAAGGTTTCATCTTTATTGGTTTAATGAACCACGAAGGTGAGCCCTATGTCATCGAATACAACGCAAGAATGGGGGATCCGGAAACAGAGGTCGTTTTACCTAGAATCGAATCAGATTTCCTATCTTTGTTAATTGCGGCCTCTAATGGCACGCTAAGCGAGCAAACGATTTCTATTTGGGATCAATATGCGGTGACTACCATGTTAGTCGCTGGCGGTTATCCAGAGGAATACCGCAAAGGCGATGTGCTAACAGGGTTTGAAAAAGTAGAAGACGCAATCGTTTTCCACGCAGGAACGACGTCAAAAGACGGCGAAATTATTACCAGTGGTGGCCGAGTTATGGCTTTAACTGGGACTTCGAATACCTTAGAAAGAGCAATCCAAAAATCACAACGGGCTGCTCAAACTATTCAATTCGAAGGAAAAAACTTTAGACGAGACATCGGATTAGATGTATTAAGATATGGCATGTAAATCGTGTTCCAGTGGGTCATGTGGCTCTAGCAGCGCAGACGGAGAGGTAAAAGGCTGTCAAAGCAATGGCGGTTGTGGCTCAGGTGGTTGCAATAAAATGAACGTTTTTGACTGGTTATCAGACTTAGACGTTCCCTCTTTTCAACGCTTTCACATCGTGGAGGTGAAGTTCAAAGGAGGACGAAAAGAATACTTCCGCAATGTAGATCAATTAGAACTCCACACGGGGGACTCGGTGATGGTCGATTCCAGCAGCGGAACTCAATTAGGCGTAGTTTCTCTTCAGGGAGAACTTGTTCGACTTCAATTGTTAAAGAAGAACATTAAAGACGACGATAAAGTCAAAAACATCTTCCGATTAGCCACAGAGAAAGACATAGAGAAGCACGAGCAAGCGATGGCCCGTGATTTACCTACTATGTACCGCGGTCGTCAAATTATCAGCGATTTAAAGCTGAATATGAAACTTTCGGATGTTGAATTTCAATCCGATGGTTCGAAGGCAATCTTCTATTATTCATCGGAAGACCGCGTCGATTTCCGTGAATTAATCAAGTTGCTAGCGACCGAATTTAAGATTCGTGTGGAGATGAAACAGATTTCCTTACGCCAAGAGGCGGGTCGATTAGGCGGAATCGGAGTTTGCGGACGTGAATTATGTTGCTCGACTTGGTTATCAGATTTCAAAAACGTGACCACCTCAGCGGCTCGTTATCAAAACTTATCGCTCAATCCAGTCAAATTAAGTGGCCAGTGCGGACGCTTAAAATGCTGCTTGAATTACGAGTTAGAGACCTACATGGATGCTTTAAAGAGCATCCCTACGATTGAGGGTCGATTAAAAACTAAACGTGGGGAGGCCATCTTGCAAAAGACGGATATTTTCAAGCGTATGATGTGGTTTGGCATTGTGGGAGAAGAGGCAATCTGGATTCCCGTGAGCTGTGATCGCGTCGCTGAAATCGTTGATTTAAATAAGAAAGGAATTATTCCTGAGTCGTTTGAGGATCTGAATCCAGATGCTCCAGCGGTGGAAAAACCTACCTTATCTGAGCTAAATTCTGATTTAGAGCGGATGGATAAGAAGTATGGTGGCGTAAAATCAGGCAATCGCAATAACCGCAAATCTGGCGGAAACCGAGATGGAGGAAATCGTGGACCACGTCCGGAAGGTCAGAATAGAGGACCGCGTCCAGAACGTGGCCCAAGACCAGAAGGTGATAATAGAGGACCGAGACCGGAGGGTGAAAACCGAGGACCACGTCCAGAAAGAGGGCCGCGTCCTGATAGAGGGCCGCGCCCAGACAGAGGACCGCGTCCTGAAGGAGTAAACAGACCACCAAGACCGGAAGGCAGTACACCTTCGGCAGATGGTACAACGGCTACACCGAAGCCATTCAAGAAGAAAAAGAAGTTTAAACCAAGACCTCCGAGAGATGGTGCAGCGCCTACCCCTGAAGCTTAGTCTAGGATTAATTTTCCTTTCGGAGCTGTTGTTCTTTGCTTGTAGTGATCCGAGTGTTTTAGTAGATAAAACGGTAAGTTTCGAGCAAGAGCTAGGTTGGATTCAAAAACAGCCTATTCGGTTCGAGGTAAACGTAGAAGATTCATTAGCAAACTATGCCATGTATGTGGTCGTTCGTCAAAACAACGCCTATCCTTTTTATAACTTATATTTCAGCCCTAGTATCATCAATGCAAAAGGGAAGACCATTCAAAAGGGCCTAGCTGAAACGATTTTATATGACCCGGTAACGGGAAAGCCCAAAGGCGATGGATTTGGAGACATTTATGAGAAAAAGTTCCTGATTTATTCCGATTTGAAATTCCCAAACAAGGGAAAATACCAAATTCAATTAGAACAATCCATGCGAGTAGATACACTAGCAGGCATCGTTTCAATGGGATTATTTTTAGAAAAAAAAGCGCATGGCAAAAATTGATGACATCGATAAAAAGATCCTCGCTTTTCTGCACGAAGATGCTTTTTTGTCCAATAAAGAAATGGCAGCCCGCCTAGGAATGAGTGCAACTCCTATCCATGAGCGCATTAAACGAATGGAAAAAGAGGGTGTAATTACGGGTTACCGTGCGATGATTAACCCAGCCAAATTAGGAAAAACATTAACCGTATTTTGTGATATTTCACTTAAGGAACACGCGGCAGAATATTTGAATCAGTTCGAAAAGGATGTGATGAATTTAGCCGAAGTGCAAGAATGTTATTGTGTATCGGGCCAAAGCGACTTTCTGCTAAAAATCGTCGTAACCGATATGGATGAGTACCGCGAATTTATTTTGCACAAACTTGCGAGCATAAAAAATATTGGAAATGCACAGAGTCATTTCGTCATGAACGAAGTTGAAAATGAACATTTTATGCCCTGGATTTCGAATTCTTTAACCAATTAAGCCTATAAGATAGGGTAAACATTTCTACAGATTTGATTACCTTAGTATGTAAACCTATTACCATGAATAAAATAACAAAGACATTACTGTCGATATTGACCATAGCCTTAGTCTTGGGTTTGGCATTTTATCCGAAAATCAAAAAGACTTTTTTCTCTACTGAAACCAAGGAGAAAGGGAAAGAAAAAGGCGGCCCGGGAGGGAAAGGTGGCAAGACGGCTGTGATTGTGACCGTTGTTAAATCAACTCGTTTAGACGACATGATTAGTTCGACGGGTTCTATTTTACCTAATGAAGAAGTAGAAATTCGTTCTGAAATCGCTGGACGAATCATCGCGCTTAACATAAAAGAGGGTGATGTAGTGGCCAAAGGCACCGTTTTACTTCGTATCAATGATGATGACTTACAGGCGCGTCTACGTAAGTTAGGTTTCAACAAGAAATTAGCAGAGGACAATGAGGCTCGCCAAAAAGTCCTTCTTCAAAAAGAAGCCATCTCACAACGTGAATATGATATTGCCGTAAACTCGGTTAATACCATTTCGGCGGACATCGAAGATCTCAAGGCACAGATTTTAAAAACTACTTTACGTGCTCCATTTGCAGGAAAAATAGGTTTCCGCTATGTGAGTATGGGAAGTTATATCTCTCCAAGTACACAAATCGCAACTTTAACGAATACTAATCCGGCCAAAATAGAATTTTCGATCCCAGCCAAGTACGCTACACAGGTGAAAAATGGGGGGACCATCGAATTTATGACGGAGAATGAGGAAAAAACCTTTATCGGTCGCGTGTATGCTATCGACCCTAAAATCGACCCTCAAACAAGAACCCTACAAATCAGAGCTCAAGCGCCTAACCCAGGCAACCAGTTAGTTCCGGGAGCATTTGCTAAGGTGAATTTGATCCTCAAAACGAAAGGCTCTGCGATCATGATTCCGACAGAAGCAGTTATTCCAGAAGCAAAAGGAAGCAAGGTATTTGTAGTGAAAAACGGCAAATCAGTTTCTGCAAAAGTGACCTTAGGAACACGCGGTGAAAAAACGGTAGAAATTTTAGATGGTTTAGCGATCGGAGACACCTTGATTACGAACGGTATCCTTCAGGTTAAACCAGATGGCGACATTGAAATTAAAGAAGTCGTAAAATAATCTAGCTATGGCATCTTTCTCAGAAATTAGTATAAAAAGACCGGTACTGGCGATTGTGATGTCGATCACGATCATTGTATTTGGTGTCATTGGATATACCTATTTAGGTGTTCGAGAATATCCTTCGGTAGATCCGCCAGTAGTAAACGTGCAAACGTCCTACACGGGAGCTAACGCAGATATTATTGAATCCCAAATCACGGAACCTTTAGAAGAGTCCATCAATGGAATTGCGGGTATTCGTACCCTCTCCAGCTCGAGCCGCGATGGACGTTCTAGTATCACTGTCGAGTTTGACTTGTCGGTTAATATCGAAGATGCGGCGAACGACGTGCGTGACAGGGTATCGCGTGCCATGGGTCAATTACCTAAAGACGTAGATCCGCCTATCGTTGCGAAGGCAGATGCAGATGCAAACCCGATTTATAACATTAACGTATTCTCTGCAACGCGTAACTTACTTTCTTTAAATGAATTAGCGACACGTAATATCAAGGAGAAATTCCAAACGATTCCGGGGGTTAGTTCTGTTCAATTGTGGGGGGAGCAAAAATATGCGATGCGCTTACATATCGATCCAGAACGCTTAGCCTCTTTCCGTTTGACGGCTCCCGATATTGTGAATGCTTTAGCCAAACAAAATATCGAGTTGCCTTCTGGAAGTATCGAAGGAGCGAACACCGAATTAACGGTGAGAACGCAAGGCCGTATGACCACCGAAGAAGATTTTAATAATTTGATCATCAAAGAAGAAGGTGATCGATCTGTGAAGTTTTCGGATGTAGGACGGGCAGAACTTTCACCGGAGAACAATAAGACCTTCTTTAAGCGGGATTTAAAACCGATGATTTCCATCGCCGTTATTCCTCAACCAGGTTCGAATCAGATCGAAATCGTGAATGCTATTCACAAAAAGGTGGAACAGATTCGCTTGACTTTACCTGCAGACGTGGAGATGAAAGAAGGTTTCGATAATACGCGTTATGTACGTAAATCCATCGAAGAGGTACAAGAGACGATCTTTACAGCGATCTTACTCGTAACCCTCATTATCTTCCTTTTCCTTCGTGATTGGAGATCGACCATCATTCCGTTGACAGCTATTCCGGTCAGCTTAATTGGGGTATTCTTCTTTATGTATTTAGCGGGTTTCTCTATCAACGTGTTGACCTTGTTAGGTATCGTTCTTTCCATCGGACTCGTGGTGGATGATGCGATTGTAGTATTAGAGAACATTTATACCAAAATTGAAGAAGGTCTCAGTCCTTGGGAAGCGGCAATTGAAGGATCGAAAGAGATCTATTTTGCCGTTATTTCGACTACGGTGACATTAGCTGCGGTATTCCTACCCGTGATTTTCTTACAAGGGATTACCGGGCGTCTATTCCGTGAATTCGGTATCGTCGTGGCAGGATCGGTGATTATCTCTGCCTTTGTTTCCTTGACCTTAACCCCGATGCTAAGCTCGCGTTTATTGAAAGGAGCCCATAAGAAACCTTGGTTCTATACGGTCACTGAACCCTTCTTTGTGGCTTTGACAAAAGGATATGAAAACTCATTAGCTGCATTTATTAAGATTCGCTGGATGGCTTGGGTCATTATGTTCTCCTTGTTTGGCATTATTTATGCGCTGTTTAAATTCGAAGCAATTCCTTCAGAATTAGCTCCATTAGAAGATCGAGGTGGTCTGCGGGTGAATGCGGTGGCTCCAGAGGGTGCTACTTTCGAATACATGTTGAATTATACTGATCAGATGGCTAAGTTCTTGATGACGGATATTCCTGCCAAAGAACGCTATGCTGTTTACTCGATCACCTCCCCTCCTTTTGGTAGTGGTGGATCGAATACGGGTAGTATGCGTGTCATTTTAGCCGATCCAGAAGGTCGTAGAACGCAGCAACAAATTGCGGATGAACTTCAACCAAAGATCAAGAAATTTACCGGTGCACGTGCCACCTTGATTCAAGAACCGACTTTGTCTACGGGACAACGTGGTGGAGGTGGATTACCAGTGGCTTTCGTGATTCAAGCGTCGACCTTTGAGAGTTTGAAGAAGAATATTCCGTTGTTTATGGCCAAAGTTCGAGAGAGTTCAAAATTTGAGGTGGCAGATGTAAATTTGAAATTTACGAAACCAGAATTGCGCCTAGAAATCAACCGCGATAAAGCCCAAAACCTAGGGGTCTCGATTCAAGATGTAGCCACCACACTTCAATTAGGACTATCTGGTAGACGTTTTGGTTACTTCGTGATGGACGGAAAGCAATACCAAATCATCGGTCAGATCGACCGTCCGATGCGGAATGACGTATCCGATTTAAAGTCACTTTATGTAAAAAACAACCGCGGAGATTTGATCCAATTAGACAATTTAGTGAAGATCACGGAGCAAAGTACACCGCCGCAACTCTTCCGTTACAACCGCTACGTGGCGGCTACCGTAACGGCACAGATGGCGAAAGGGGTGACGCTAGGTGAAGCATTGAATGAGATGGACAAATTAGCGAAAGAGACGTTTGACGTTTCCTTCTCCACGGCGTATGATGGCCAAAGTAAGGAATTCAAAGAGTCCAGCTCTTCGCTACTCTTCGCCTTCGCACTTGCTATTTTATTGATCTACTTAATCCTTTCGGCACAGTTTGAAAGCTTTATTGATCCATTTATTATCTTGTTCACCGTGCCTCTAGCGGTAGCTGGAGCTTTGTTAACGCTATGGGACTTCAGCCAAACGCTGAACATTTTCTCCCAAATCGGTATCATCGTCCTCATCGGTTTGGTAACTAAAAATGGTATCTTAATCGTGGAGTTCGCAAACCAGCGGAAGGAAAGCGGTTCGGAAAAAACAAACGCGGTTCAAGAAGCAGCCGTTGCGCGTTTCCGTCCTATTATCATGACTTCGCTTTGTACGATTTTAGGTATTTTACCTATCGCCTTAGCCCTAGGTTCAGGATCACAAAGTAGAGTTTCCATGGGTATCGCGGTAGTGGGAGGTATGTTATTCTCCACTACATTGACCTTGTATATCATTCCTGCGATTTACAGTTATTTATCGAGTAACCGCAAACCAGTACATGCCGAATAATGAAATTTGGATGCAACGCGCTTTCGACCTAGCCCTGTTAGGCTCAGGGCGCGTTGCACCTAATCCATTAGTAGGTTGTGTGATTGTCAAAAATGACCAAATTATAGCGGAAGGTTATCACCAACAATATGGCGGTCCTCATGCAGAGGTAAATGCTATCGAGAATGCAACCGCATCAGTCGAAGGCGCAACCGCCTATGTGACCTTAGAGCCCTGCTCCCATTTTGGCAAAACCCCTCCTTGTGCTGATTTACTAATCGAATCAGGCATCAAAGAAGTTTATGTCGCAAACTTAGATCCTAATCCACTCGTAGCGGGTAAAGGAGTCGAGAAACTGAAAGCTGCCGGTATTACTTGCCATATCGGAGTGGGAGCAGAAAAAGGGGAATGGATAAACCGCCACTTCTTTACCTATCACCGCCTGAAAAGACCCTATATCACCTTTAAATATGCTTGTTCAGCCGATGGATTCATTGCTGCTACAAATGGCTCTCCGGTTCAACTATCCAATGAATTATCAGCTATTCGCGTGCATCAAATGCGCTCAGAGCACCAAGGGATATTAGTGGGCGTGCAAACCATCCTAACAGATGACCCCTCACTCACGACTCGGTTAGTAGCTGGTGCGAATCCCACCCGAATTGTCTTAGATCCGTCTGGTAGAATGCCCTTAACGGCAAAAGTCCAACAAGATGGCGGAGAAACGCTAGTTTTGCGATCATCTGCTGAACTTTCAGCCTTAGCTCTTCAATCTATCCTAGTAGAAGGAGGTGCAAAAACAATGGAACGATTATTTGCAGACGGGCTGGTGGATGAGATTTGGAAAATCAGAAGTCCTAAATTGATACAAGCGGGAATTCCGGAGCCTAAACTACCCGTAAAATGGAGAGCTATCGACTATTTAGGCGATGATACCTGGTTTAAAGCAGTCCTAACACCTGCCCCAGCAAGTACATATTCAGACCTAAAATAATCGAAGTAATCACCCAAACGATTCCTTGTAAAAGTGGTGAATTCGCAAATTCCCCCATCTTCTGTTTATCCCCTGTGAACATAACTAAAGGAATCACAGCGAAGCTTAGCTGCATCGATAAAATAACTTGAGAGAAAACTAATAGCTCCCCTATCTTCGATTCCCCGTAAATCCAGGTGATAAAAAAGGCCGGAATAATAGCAATTAAACGGGTAATTAGACGCCGTAACCAGGGAGCAATGCGAAGATCTAGGAATCCTTCCATGACGATTTGGCCTGCTAAAGTACCCGTCAACGTAGCATTCTGACCAGAAGCGAGTAAGGCAACCGCAAATAAAATACTAGCTAATTTACTTCCTAACACCGGATCCAATAACTGGTAAGCATCTCGAATATCCGCCACATGAGTCAAATTATTCCCATGGAAAGCGGCCGCTGCTAAAATCAAAATGCCTGCGTTGATAAAAAAGGCTAAGCCTAAAGAAATCGTAGAGTCCCAAGTAGCAAATTTAATGGCCTTTGCTTTGTCCTCCTGCGTATCTTTAATCGCTCGAGTCTGCACAATACTTGAGTGCAAATACAAATTATGTGGCATCACCGTGGCCCCTAAAATACCAATGGCAACATACAATTGACTCGGATTCATCACAACCGACGTTTGCGGAACTAGACCACTTAAAATACCTGAAATAGATGGCTGAGAGACGAACAATTCATAGGCAAAACAGCAAACAATCACAATCAAGAGAGAGAGAACAATGGACTCAATGACTTTGAAACCCTTGTTTTGGAAATACAAAATCAAAAATACATCTAAGATGGTGATGACAATCCCCGCCAAAATAGGAATCCCAAACAACAATTGTAGCGCTAATGCCGAACCGATCACCTCAGCTAAATCGCAGGCGGCAATCGCAATTTCACAGACTACCCAAAGAAAAATAGCTACCGGTTTAGAAAAAGCATCCCCACAGGCCTGCGCTAAATCCCGTCCAGAAGCAACCCCTAACTTTAAAGCCAAATGCTGTAATACAATCGCAAAAATGCTTGAAACGAGAATAACAGACAATAAAGTGTACCCAAAAGAGGCCCCTCCCGCTAAATCAGTTGCCCAGTTGCCCGGATCCATATAACCTACGGCCACTAAAAAACCTGGCCCCATAAAGGCCCGCAAATTCTGCCAAAAACCCTTCCCCGCTGGTACTGGAATCGTACCAAACACCTCGGAGAGAGACTTCATTTTAGGACTAGAACGCCAAGGACTCGACATAAGACTGATTTTTGTCAAATTTAAAAATAATTTTTAGATTAACCTAAAAATTTAATTTGCTATATTTACCACATGGCTATTTCATTCACCGAAGAAAACTACTTAAAAGTTATCCACCGCCTATCTGAGGCGACCCAGGAAGACATCTCCACCAATGCGGTGGCAGAGCAAATGCAGACGAAAGCTGCATCGGTGACAGACATGCTTCGAAAACTAGCCGATAAAGGCTGGGTGAACTACCAAAAATACCAAGGCGTACGACTTAGCCCGACAGGGGAGAAAATAGCTCTCTCGATAGTGCGTAAACACCGTCTTTGGGAATTATTCTTAGTCGAAAAAATGGGATTCAACTGGGATGAGGTGCATGAGATCGCAGAACAATTAGAGCACATCGAATCCGATGAGTTAGTCAATAAATTAGATGAATATTTAGGCTTTCCAAAGACTGATCCACACGGGGATCCTATCCCGAACAAGGACGGAATTTTACCTGAGCTTGCCTATTCACAACTTTCGGAAATCAAAGCAAACAAGACCTGCAAATTAATGGGGGTGGCACAAGATTCAACGGTCTTTCTTCAGCTCCTCACGAAATTAAATTTGAGTCTTGGGGCAAAATTAGACATCCAAGAGATTAACGAATTCGATCGCTCGATCTTTGTTTCCATTAATGACGCTGCGCCTATCTTCATTAGCCATGAAGTGGCTAAAAACATCCTGGTAAAATCTTAGCTTAATAAATCGAGTACTTCGTCCTCACTTAAGGCGCGTAAAATACTCTCATCAGACGTCACTAGCTCTGAGGCTAAATCCTTTTTACGTTGTTGCAAGGCAAGGATCTTCTCTTCCACCGTTTCTTTTGAAATGAACTTATAGGTGAATACGGTTTTCTTTTGGCCGATGCGGTGCGCACGGTCGATCGCCTGTGCCTCCGCCGCTGGATTCCACCACGGATCTAGCAAGAAAACGTAATCTGCTGCGGTCAGGTTTAGACCTACCCCTCCAGCTTTCAGGGAAATAAGGAAGACAGATTGTCCATCGTCCTTTTGGAAACTCTCCACTTGCCCTTTTCGGTCTACCGTACTACCATCCAAGTACGCATACGCAATACCACGCTCATCTAGAGCCGTTTTAATCAAGTTCAAATGCTGCACAAATTGACTAAAGATCAATACTTTGTGGTGCTGCTCTAAAACGGTCTCTAATTTTTCTAAAACGGCCTCCATCTTACCAGAATCTCCCGCATAACCGTCCTCACAAAGTGATGGATGGTTTGCTAGCTGACGTAACTTCGTCAAACCCTGCAAAACAGAGAATCGAGATTTCTGTAAACCTTCGTCCTTAATCTGTTTTAGCAATACATCACGGTAGAACGATTTTGTCTTATCATACAAACGCTCCTGTTCATCGGTCATCGAACAGTAGGTCACTGATTCCATTTTCTCTGGTAAATCTGCAGCTACTTGACGCTTTTCGCGACGCAATAAATAAGGCTTAATCAAGAAATAAAGTCGTTTTTTCTTCTCCATATCTGCCTTCTTTTCGATGGGCAGTTGGAAATGATCTTTGAAATAACGTTGAGTTCCGAGTAATCCCGTATTCACGAAATTCATTTGAGACCAAAGATCCATCGTCGAATTCTCCAATGGAGTTCCCGTCATCACCAAGCGGAATTTCGCGTTTAACTTCTGAACGGCTTTGGTAATATTAGCTAATGGATTCTTAATCGCCTGCGACTCATCCAAAATCACATACGAGAACGCCTGTTTTTCGAACCAATCAATATCCGAACGCACCATCCCGAA
>JACCDV010084562.1_pt1 | contig 41402 bp, 32 predicted proteins | sample 7446131 | NCBI WGS metagenome assembly JACCDV01 (sample SAMN15323448, study PRJNA562643) | freshwater metagenome | isolation source: river surface water | place: USA:Blue River Watershed | collected 2017-08-17
CACCCAATCGCGACACCAGCAATTCCAGCAAGCGCCGGTAGTCCTCGGGCGTACCGCCCGGCTCCGGAAACAGCTGCGCAGTCGGCGGCGCCCACGGTGACAGTTCACGTGCATCGAGCCGCAACGCAATCACCGGCGCCGGCAATTGCAGGCGGCTGAAACGCTCCTTCACCAGGCGCAGCAGGTGCGCTTCCTGCCACGCGGGTTCAGCCAGCGCAATCTCGAGCAAGGTGGGCTCGCGCCGCGCGCGGCCGCGTTCATGCTCGAACGAAAACAACACGCGTGCCACGGCCTGCTGCCGCGCGACCAGCCAGCCTGCCATCTGCACCAGCAGCCGCTGCGCCCCCGACAGCAGCAGCGCTGTCTGTTCAACGCGGCAAGGCAGGTCGATGCCGGCAGAAAAATGCTCCGGTGCCTGCAGCCAGTCGAATAATTCCTGTGCATCGCCATAGGCGCGGTCCAGTTGCACCAGCAGCTGCGGGGCGGTACGGCGCTGCAATCCGGCGCGCGGCAGCCGGCGCACATCGCCCAGCGTGCGGCAACCTATGCCCTCCAGCCAGTCTGCATGCGGCGCGGTTGCCGGCAGGCACGCAAAAGGCGTGCGATCGAGTTCACGCTGCAGGCTGGCGAGCTTCACCACGCGCGTGCGCGCCGCCGTGGCGACGCGTTGCGGTGCATGCAGGCGCCGGTGCGCGAGCAGCCAGGCGCCGTGCGCAGTCGGCGCCATTGCCAGCCGCACCGAAAAGCCGAGCGCATGCACGCTGTCGCGCACGCGGCGGCACAGCGCACGCCGGCCACGAAAGGCCGACAGGCTGGCCGTCACATCCATCAGCAGCGTTGTTTCGTCATTGTGCTGCGGGCAGGCAAGCTCCGGTGTGTACTGCAGCAGCGAGAGCGCCACCGCCGCGATTGCATCACGTTCGCGCTGCACCTCACGTTGCTGCAGGATCACGTCCGGTGCGATCGCCTGCACGCCCTGCGCGCGCATGCGCAGCCGCACGCCTTGCGCTGCCGCCGGCGGGCTCATCGCCACCACCTCGCCATCGTCGATGATGGCCAGCGGCAGCGGCTCACACCAGCGCGGACGCAGCGACTGCAGCGGCAGCAGTGGCAGGTAGACGGCGATCCAGCAGCGCATCGCTTGCCTCGTCATGACGTGAGCCGGCAAACAAGCCGGCGAACGGGTCACCCCGGCGCAGCGGCCAGCGCAGCTGCAACGGCGCTGCGCATGGCGGACCGCGGCGCTTGATCAGCTCGACCTGCACGCCGCCCGGCAAAGGACGCAACGCCAGTCGCAGTGGCGCCGGCGAAGGATCATCGGCAAACGACAAGGGGCGCAGCAGCCAGCACAGCATGTCCGATGCCTGCGCTGCCAGTTGCAGCCGGCGCAGTGCGTCGATGCGCAGCGTGCCCTGCCAGATCAGCAGCGCACCGCAACTGCCATTGCGCAGTACTTGTTCGGCGCTCCACAACAGGTCGGCATGGCGCTGCGCGCGTATCCACAGCAGCTGCTCGGGCGGCAGCCCCCACGCCTGCCAGGCGGCGATCTGCGGCAGATGCGGTGGTTGCAATAGGGCGATGCGCTGACCGGACAGCGATTGCAATGCAGGACGCAGTAAACGCATTTCGCCGATGCCGCTTTGCTGTAGCAGCAGCTCGATCAACGTACGGCGCGGCCAGCCATGATTGGGCAACTCGGCATCGAGCACCGGGTAAGCGCTGGGCGTCACGGCAAGCGGTGCCGACGCCATCTGCCCGGCACGCCAGACAGCGCCAGACAAGCCGGAAGGCAGCGACGACAAGGCCGCCGGTACCGCAGATGCGGTGACAGGCAAGGTGTTCATATTGTTTGACGGGGATGCGTACGATCAGGATTGATACTGTACAAATATACAGTATAAGTGAACCTGTGCAACGGCAAAAAACAAAAGTCTTCTGCCCGCACAAGTTCGGCGCGGGTGGATCGGCATGGCGCCGATCAGTGCCGCAAACGCGGATGACGGAGGGACATCAGGAAAAGAGAAATCCATGCAAAAGCATGGATTTTCAATGACTTGCGAAACTTATGTGATCAACATTCACGCATGCAGATGAAAGCCGCCGCCCTCCAGGCCCGGCAACGGCGCACCGGCCACCTCACCCGCCTCGGCCTTCGCGACATACGCTTGCCAGCTCGATGACAATTTCTGGAAGCGGCCGATGGCCGCCTGCAGATCGAGCAGCGTCAGGTCCTGCAGGCACAGCTCCCAGTTGATCACCAAGGAGCCCTTGGGGCCGGCCAGGCCGATCTTCACGCCGCCACTGTCGCGCCACAACAGGTTGTAGCTGAGCAGCGCCTCATACACTTGCCGCTCGGCCGTTTCCGGCGCCGTGCCCAGTTCGGCTGACAGCACCAGTCGTGGCGGATCTTCCGCCGGTTCGATGACGACGATGCTGTCGTCGGCAAACTGTATCGCCCAGCTCGGCTCGTCGGTCTGCACCAGTGCATCGATATCGGGTGTCGCCGGACCGAGTTCCTGCATCAGTTGCTGTATCTGTTCAATGGTGGTGGCCATGCAGCGCTCCTCACGGACGGGCCGACATCATCGCGATGTCAGGGTTGATGCCTTGAATGTAGAGCACGGCTTTCGCATATGCGGCATCGCGTGCCTGCAAGCCGCCTTGCAGGCGGCCCGCCTTCAACGCGTCGCCATACTTGATCTGGAGCTTGCCGGCGTCTGCATTGCCCTGCGTGCCCTGCGTACCCACGCTTGCCTGGCTGCCAGCCACCTGAGCGGCCCCGTCGGCCGCTGCCGCCCCGCTCACCGCGCCGCTTGCCGATGCACTTGCCGCGCCCGTTGCTGCCCCACCCCGGAAGGTATTGATACTGTTTGGTCCCATCGTGATATCCCCTTGTGCCTCGTGTTACCGCTTGTACCCTCTTGCGCTCTACGCCGACGCGTCAGCCCGTCAGCGCTCAGCTCATGCGCCGAGGTGCAGCATGTCCATCGGCCCCGGCGCACCGGGCACCGGGTTTTCGCTTTCGCCGGTCACATACACACTCCAGACTTGCGCAATGCTGACGAAATTTGTCAGCACCACCTGCAGGTCATGCAGGGTCAGGTTGGCGACAAACATTTCATACAGCAGTACCAGTTCGCCCCCCGGTCCGGACAGCGCCATCTTCACGCCACCGGTGTCCTTCCACAGCAGGTTGTAGCAAAGCAGGGTTTCGTACACCGACAGCTGCATCGCATCCGACGGGGTGCCGAGCATGGCGGTCAGTACCACCCGATCGGGCTGGGTCGCCCATTCGAGCATCACGATGGACTGATCGTCGAACTGTATTGCCCAGTTCTTGTCCTCGCTCTGAATGACAGCTTCGATCTCGGGCATGCTGGGCCCGATTTCTTCCATCATGATTTGCATGCGTTCCAGGTTGCTTGCCATGCTGGTTCCCCTATGGAAATTCGATGACCGGCCAAATTTTTCCGATCTGTGAAGGCACGCAACACAAAGTTCCGTTGCCGACATAAATGACCAAGAAAGCATGGGTTTCGTGACAAAAAATCAAGCGCCTGCCGGTTACCCGGTCAGGCGCTTTTCTTTGGCGTAAGAATTGTCTGCCGATGCGCTGCGTCAGTGCAGCTTCACCCGCGGTGTGGTGCGCTGGCGTAACCATTGCGCGAATGCATCGAGTGCCATCCGCAGGAAACCGTGCAAGGCCAGCTGATGATGCCGGTACAGCGACAGGTAGAGCAGGCGCGCAAGAAAGCCCTGGATTTTCACCGAACTGCCCACCAGCCGGCCCATCAGGTTGCCGACGGTTTCGTAATGGCCGAGCGAGATCAGCGAGCCATGGTCACGGTAAGTAAAAGTGGGCAGGCTGCGGCCGGCCAGACGGCGCTTCAGGCTGGCCACCAGCAAGGATGCCTGTTGATGCGCAGCCTGTGCGCGCGGCGGTACCGACTTGCCGGTGGCCGGCCACGGACAGCTGGCGCAATCGCCGAGCGCAAAGATATCGGGATCCGTAATCGATTGCAGCGTCGGTGACACGATCACCTGCCCGATGTGATTGGTCGGCAGCCCGACACGGCCCAGCACCGTCGGCACCTTGATGCCGCCGGCCCATACGGTGAGGTCACTGGGCAGCGAACGGCCGCTGGCGGTCAGCACTGCGTCCGGCGTGACGCCGGTCACCTTGTCGCCGGTGAGAATCTTCACGCGCAGGTCGCCCAGCAGTTTCGCGGTGGCGTTCGCAATGCGCTCGGGCAGTGGCGGCAGGATGCGCGGGCCGGCCTCGACCAGCGTGATCGTGATGTCATCCAGCGGATTAAGCTTGTGCAAGCCGTATGCGGCGAACACACGTGCGGTATTGCGCAACTCGGCGGCCAGTTCGACGCCGGTGGCGCCGCCGCCGATCACCACCAGGTTCACGCGCTGCCGCTCCTGCCCGCCGGACTCGGCCAGCCGGGTTTGCGAACGCATGCAGGCAGCGAGGATCTTGCGCCGCACCTGCTCGGCCTGCGCGACGGTATCGATCGCCATCGCATGCTCGGCCGCACCCGGCACGCCGAAGAAGTTCGTCACGCTGCCGATCGCCAGCACCAGCGTGTCGTACGGTATGCGGCGCTCGGGCAGGATCTGCTCATGGTCCTGGTCCAGCACGGCGGCCACGGTCAGCGTCTTGTTCACGCGATCGAGGTCCAGCATCTCGCCCTGCTGGAATTCGAAGTGATGCCAGCGCGCCTGCGCGATGTATTCCAGCTGGTGTGCATGCGGGTCCATGCTGCCGGCTGCCACCTCATGCAGCAAGGGCTTCCACAGATGCGTTGCCTCGCGGTCGACCAGGGTCACATGGGCGTGGCCACCCTTGCCGAGCTGGTCGCCCAGGCGCGTGACCAGCTCCAGCCCGCCGGCGCCGCCACCAACGACGACGATGCGATGCGTGTGACTACCCGGCGCCTGCGTGTGCTGCGGCGTGGTATCGATCCTGGCTTTCGTGCTGCCTTCCATGCGGCTGTCCCTGTTCCCTGTGATGCTGACTGTTGATGATGAATTGGCTCTGATCCGAAGCGGTATTCAGACAACAAGAATTTTATCTTTCGGCAAGAAACGATGGATGAAATTCCTGCATGTTGACGGCATGCTGCGAACCGCTGGCCGTCCTGCATTGTCCACTTGTCAGTTGTCCGTGAACGCATCAGGGAGCACAAAGCATGACAAGTATCGACAAGGCACGGAGCAGCGGACAGCAGGAAGATTTCATGCAGTCCCTGCTCGCCTTCACGCGCGAGCACAAGGCCACGCACTGGTCGGGCACGCTCGCGCAGTTTCTTGAAAATATTTTGCCCAGGGATCCGCACGGGATAGCGCGCAGCTCGCACCAGTACATCTGGGACATGATCCGCTGGACCCGGCGCGAAGATGCCGACGGCCACACACGTACCGCGCTGTTCTGCGACGAGCTGTTCGGCATGGATGAAGCGATCGACCGCGTGGTCGATTACTTCAAGGCGGCCGCTGCCGGTTCCGAAGTCGGGCGCCGCCTGCTGTTGCTGCTCGGTCCGCCGTCCGGCGGCAAATCGACGCTGGTCATTCTGTTGAAGCGCGGATTGGAGGAATACAGTTATACCGATGCCGGCGCGATGTACGGCATCCACGGTTGCCCGGTGCATGAATCTCCGCTGCATCTGGTGCCGCACAGCTTGCGGCCGGGCTTTCGCGAGACCTATGGCGTCGATATCAGCGGTGAAATCTGCCCGTTCTGCCGGTCGCGACTGGAACAGCAGTTTCATGGCGACTTCCTGCAGATGCCGATCGAGCGCCTGTTCATCTCCGAGGCCGGCCGCAGCGGTATCGGCACCTATGCGCCGCATGACCCGACCACGGCGGACCTGGCCGATCTGGTCGGCTCGGTCGATCTGTCCAAGGTCGCCGAATTCGGTGACGAAGGCGATCCGCGCGCGTGGTCCTGGTCCGGCGCGGTGTATGCGGCCAGCCGCGGCATGCTGGAGATGATCGAGATCCTGAAGGTGAAACGCGAATTCCTGTACCTGCTGCTGACGCTGACGCAGGAAAAGAACGTGAAAGTATCGCGCTTCCCGCTGATCTATCTGGATGAAACCATCCTTGCGCACACCAACCTGGCCGAATTCCGCAAGTTCCTGCAGGAGAGCGAGAACGAGGCGCTGCTCGATCGCATGGTCATCATCCAGGTGCCGTACACGCTGAATTTCAATGATGAAGCGCGCATCTACAAGAAACTGATTTCATCGGCTGCACCGGCTTTCCGCTCGGTGCACCTTGACCCGCATGTGCTGCATGCGGCTGCCGTGTTCGCGATCCTGACCCGGCTGCACGAGGCCGAAGAAAAAGACCAGGAACTCGCGAAGAAAGTCCGGCTGCATGCGCATGAAGACGTGGAAGGCGTGAACCGGGCCGAAGCCGAGCGTGCGCGCCAGAAAATGCCGGATGAAGGGCTGGGCGGCGTATCGCCCCGCTTCGTGATCAATGCGCTATCGAACGCGATCATCCAGTCCGATACCCGCAGCCTGACCACGATGGATGTGCTGCTGGCGCTGAAAGATGCGATCGACAGCGATGCCCGCATCGAGCCGAAGAAGAAGCGCAAATGGATCGATTACCTGGTACTGGCGCGCAAGCACTTCTACAACCGCTGGGTCAAGGAAGACGTGCACAAGGCGCTGTTCGTGTCCTTCGAGCAGGAAGCACAGGACTTGCTGGACAAATACCTGGACGAGGTCGAAGCGACGCTGGACAACCGGCATATCAATGACCCGATCACGAATGAGGAAAGACGGCCGGATGAGCGCTTTTTACGCTCCGTCGAAGAAAAGATTCATATTTCCGACTCCGGCAAGCAATCCTTCCGGCAGGAAGTGGTCAGAAAGGCGATGGGCGCGTTCAAGCGCGGCGAGAAGTTCACGCTCGACAGCCATGCGCAATTGCATGACGCGGTACAGCAATACCTGTTCGAGCAGCGCCGCGACGTGCTGCGGCTGGTCAGTTCCAGCGCGCGGCCGGATGAAGAAGCGCGGCAGAAAATCTCGATCGTCGAGCGACGGCTGGTCGATGAATATGGCTATGACAGCCACAGTGCACGCGAAGCACTGAATTATGTGACCACTCTGCTCGCACAGGAATGATTGCCATGACCATCACCCACCACACCGCACGCGCACAGGAGCCGACCGGTACCCCATGAGCGTCCACAGCACGATTTCATCCGGCTCCCCCTGGTACGCATTGTTTTCGCGCGGCGCGCGCGACTGGTTGAGGCATAACGAGAAAATCCGTGACAGCGTGCAGCAGAAGCTGCCCGATCTGGTGGCCGGCGGCGACCTGATCACCGGCCCGACCGAGCGCACCGTGCATGTGCCGGTCAAGGTACTGGAGCATGCGCGTTTCCGCTTGTCCGACCATGCGATCGACAGCGAGCGCCATGCCGGCCAGGGTCAGGGCCAGCCCGGCGACCTGCTGCGCCCGGCACAGCCACGCCCGGGCGACGACGATGGCGACGACGCCGATGGCGGCAATGATGACGGCGGCGTACGGCTGCTGCTGGAGCTGAAGGTCGATGACATCGTCGACTGGTTGTGGGAAGAACTGAAGCTGCCCGACCTGCAGCCGCGCCGCAAGATGCTGGTACAGGATGAGGAGTTCGTGCGCGAAGGCTGGGACAAGCGCGGAGCACGCGCGCGGCTGGATCGCCGCCGCACCGTAAAGGAAGCGGTGAAGCGGCGCGCGATGCAGACGGACCCGGTGCCGTTCTCGAATGAAGACCTGCGCTTCCGGCAGCTGGTGCAGCGAAGGCGACCGGCCACCAGCGCCGTCGTGCTGTTCGCGCTCGATGTGTCGGCCAGCATGACCGATGCCGAACGCAAGCTGGCGAAAACCTTCTTCTTTTTCGCGTTGCAGGGCATACGCCGAAAATACGGCAAGGTCGATACGCGCTTCATCGCGCATACCACGCAAGCGTGGGAATTCTCGGAGCCGGATTTCTTCCAGGTCACCGGCACCGGCGGCACCGGCGCGTCCAGCGCGTTCGAGCTGGCACTCGACATCATCGCCAGCGACTACGACCCGTCGCATTACAACGGCTACCTGTTCTATGCGTCCGACGGAGAAAACTTCACCGAAGACCGCAGCGCCGCCACGGCCGGCCTTGCCCGGCTGACAGAGCTGCTGAACTACGTCGGCTATGTGGAGACCGTGCCCGGCTCGTCGCGCATCACGGATACCGAAATGAAATCCATCTGCAACCAGCTGGAGCGCAACGGCGCGCAGCTTGGCAGCTGTGTGCTGCACCAGCCAGATGATGTATGGAAGGCGATCCGTCAGTTCTTCATGCAGGAAGCGATGCAGGGCGAGGCCGCATGAGCACCGACGATCCGCAAGCGCTGCGTGGCTACGCCGAACGCATCGAGGCACTGGCGCAGCAGCTTGGCCTCGATTACTACCCGGTCGATTTCGAAATCGTGCCGAACAATTTCATGACCGAGATCTCGGTGTACGGGCTGCCGGTACGCATGCCGCATTGGTCGTTCGGCGTACGCTACATCCACCAGCTGATACGGCAAGGTATGGGGCATTCGCGCATCTTCGAAGTGATGTTTCCGGGCGACCCCTGCCATGCCTATCTGGTGCGCGACAACTCGGTGGCCGAAAACACGCTGGTGGTCGCGCATGTGATCGGTCATGCCGATTTTGCGAAGAACAACCAGCTGTTCGCGCGCTTCATGCAGATGGCCGGCGGTCACATCCTGGAGCAGGCAGCCGAACGCGCACATGCGATCGAACTGGCGCTGTCGGAGCATGGACAAGACAGAGTCGAAGCCATTCTGGATGCGGCACTGGCGCTGGAGCCGCATGTGGACATCAACCAGCCGCTGCATCGTGCGCCCTTCCCGCTGCAGGCAGCGGCCGCGTCGGATGCGGGTACCGGCCATGGTCATGCTCACGGTTATGGTCATGGTCATGGCAGCGCCGCTGCCGGCTCGCACGGCACCAACGCCCATGCCACGCCGGCGACTGATCCACAACGTCATGCGCACCGTCATGCGCAAGGCTTTGCGCAGCGCTATCGGCAACTGCCCGGCGAACACGCGCCTGCCGCGCGCAGCGGCCGCCAGCCTCCGCTACCGATTCCGCCGCGCCCGGAGCGCGACCTGTTGTGGTTCATTGCACAGTACGCACCCGAGCTCGAAGGCTGGGAGCGCGATATCTTCCTGGCGGTACGCGAAGAATCGTTCTACTTCTACCCGGTGTTCGCCTGTCAGATCATGAACGAAGGCTGGGCGTCCTACTGGCACGCGCGGCTGCTGCGTGAAGCCGATTTCCTGCCCTCCGAGCTGTATCTGGAAGCGGTACGTGCGCATTCGGACGTAGTGCGCCCGTTCGCCGCCGACCATCAGCTCGCGCTGGCGATCAATCCCTACCATCTCGGATTTTCGATCTGGGAAGACCTGATCGAAACACGCGGACTCGCATTCGCGCGGCAGGTGATGCGCGAGGAAGATGATTTCAGCTTCGTGCGCAACTACCTGACGCTTGCGCTGGCCGACAAGCTCGAGCTGTTCGTGTACGAAGCCGACCATGAAGGCGGCATCCGCATCGCCGAGCGCGATATTCATGCGATACGCGAAGCGATACTTGCGCCGCGCTTCAACTACGGCGCGCCGCGCATTGCCGCGAAGGCGATGCATGTCGATGGCAGCCTGGAACTGGTGCACGACCATGAAGGCGATGGCCGCGGGCTGGACCTGAGCCGGGCCGAGCGTGTGCTCGACTACATCACTCGCGTGTGGCGGCGTCCGGTCAGCCTGCAGACCATAGGCGCCAGCGGCAATCCGCGCATCGTGAGCAGCGCGCTCGGCGCGGGCAGCACAGGGGGTACCGGCAGCGCGCGTCAGTAATCGATGACAACGGTCAGCGGCAGCTGGTAATGGCCGACGCCGGTATCCTGTCCGGCCGGCACCCGCGCAAACAGGGATACCGTATAGCGCGTCGGCACGACAGGCCGGTCGCTGACGTGGATCACGGTCTGATCATCCAGCGGAATCTGACGTGCGACGTCGCGATACAACTGCACGGTCAGATAGGCGGTGCCAGATGCACCGGATGCACCAGATGCACCGGACATACCTGACGCGCCGGTTTGCAGATTGGGCAGCAGCAGCCGGCCGGTACCGGCGCCGGGCACGCGTACGCTCAGGTTCAACGCCTCGCCGGGCGCCGCAGGAATGCACTCGATCGCGATTGACGTCTGTGCGTCCAGCGCTGCCGCATGCAGCGGTTGGTAAGCGCCGATCGTCAGACTGCCGGAGCCGAGGGGCATGCAAGTCATCGCCGGCGCAGGTAGCGGCGCCAGCATCATGACAATCTGCATCGCGAAGGCAAGACCCTGTCGCATCATCAAACGCTGCTTGTACCCTGCCCTCATGGTTGCTGCTCCCCGGCGGGTTTCGCGGAGTGTTCGCGGCACAGGAATTCGCCCAGATACGGAATGCTGCCCTTCTCCGGCGCATACGGAATCTCGACTTCGCAGCACCCCTGTGGCCAGCTGACGATCAGCCGGTTGTAAGCCTTCAAGCCGGTCACATACACCAGCCCCTGATGCCCGACCGGCATCGTGTCGGCGGTATTGCCGTCGGCCAGCCGCAATTCGGCGCCGGCGGGTACCGGTTGGCCATTCGCCAGCCGCAGGTTCAGCGTCGCTGCCGATACGGGCCGCAGCGGCATGTCGACCACCACGCCGCTGCGCCAGGCGGGCACCGGCTCGACCTTCAGCGCGTCGATCTGCACATCCAGCGGCAGGTCCATCGGCTCGACTGACACCGGGTTCCTGCGATACGGCGCCAGACGCGGCAGCAGAGCCATGCCCTGTGCATCGGTACGGCCGGCCAGCTGGTTATCGACATACACGCGCGCACCGGCAACGCCCGGCACACGCACCAGCCCGAAGCTGCTGTCCACGCGCCGAACCGCGAACAGGCTGCCTTCCATCAGCACCAGCGAACCGCTGAAGCCTGCGCGCAGCGCTGTATTTCCCTGAAACTCGGCCGCCTCCGCACGCAACAAGCCATGCAGATTGTGCGCAGTGATCGCCGCCTGCTGCGGCGCGTTGATGCCGGCCTGCAGCCGGTATCCCACGCCCTCACCCGGCGACGGTGCCTGCTGGAACTGGAACACGATCTGGTCTGCGCCGTGCTCGTTGCGCGCATGCAGCACGCTGGCGCTGCGGCCACCATCGAGCGGGCACACCCAGAACAGGTTCAGCGCGCGGTCGCGTGCCGCGCCACTGACCTCGGTCAGCGTCAGCATCAGGCTGCCCCATGACGATGGGCGCGTGCTGAAGCCGATCTGCGCGATCTGCACGGGCTGCTGGGACAACTGCGGCAAGCCGCCCGCGATCGAGCCGGAGAGCGAGCCCGAGTTCGAGCCGGATGACACACCCGACAGCGCGCCGTTGCCGCCTGCACGCTGTTGCCGCGTCCAGGACAGGCTGATGCTGCCCAGCTCAGGTACACGGTAGCCATAGAAGAAGGTATCCAGCCGCTGCAACTGCAAGGGTGCCGGTACGCCGGTCTGGCGGTAATCGTCGCTCGCCATTTGCGTGCGCAGCGCCAGCGTGTGCCGGCGCGACCGGCGCTCGATGCCCAGCGCTGCCTGCACACCACTGCCCGCGTCGCCATGGCTGGCACCGATCGCAAGCGATGCCGCGCCGACGCCGGGCAAGGCCGCCGATACGCCCGCCAGCACACCGGCATGACCTCCCTGCTGCACACCGGCGCCGCCTTCGATCGTGAGCCGCTCGCTGAGTCCGCGACGCCAGCCGCCGGACAGGAACCAGTCGCCATAGGCATCGCTGCGCGTGCCGTAGTTCAGGCGCAGCGCACCGCCCTCGACCGACCAGTCCGTCAGCCCCGGGGCCAGCAGCGCGGTGCTGGCGTAGTAGCGCTGGCTGATCACCTGCTCGCGACCGGCGACATCGGTCACCTTCAACAGCACTTCACCATCGCCGGCCAGCAGCGGCGCGGTGGTCACGGAGAACGGTCCCGGCGTTACCGCATTGCGCGACTGCAGCACATTGTTCACATACAGGTCCACCGTCGACGCCAGCGCTGCCTGGCCCTGCAGCGTGGGCACCGGCACCGTCACCAGCCCCGGCTGCGTCTGGAAATTGCTGCCGAACTGCAGCCCTGCAAAACGTACCGGCCGCCCGATGCTGGTCGGCGGCCGCGAAATCGCATCGCCGACGCGCAGGGTCGTCATCTGCGCCGGCTGGTCCATCGTGTAACTGGTATCAAGCCGCAGATTGGCATCGAAGGCAGGCTGGCGCAGGAAGGCAAAGCTGGCGATCGCGACACCGGGCCCGAGCGCAACACCGGCTTCGGTGAAAGCCGAGCGGCCATTGCCGATCGCGCTATGGTCGATGAACAGGTCGTAATTGACGAAGGCACCGGACGGTCGTGCGGCACTCGCCTGCAACGCGGCGGTGGACGGCGAGCGCAATGCGGACGCTTCGAACACCGCGGGTGGCAAGCGCACGTCCAGTGCCTGCTGTGCATCGTCGAAGCTCAGCCGCTCCGGTGCGAGGCTGTGCAGCGCGATGTAATCGATATCGTCCAGCCGCCGGCGCTGCAAACGATCAGCGCCGCGCTCCAGTGCGACATGCGCGTCGACGAGTGGCCGGGAGGGCAGCCACCAGCGCCCGTCGCCATCCCTGAGCGCGATGACGCCGTCACCCGCATGCTGGCCATTGATATCCAGCCGCACGATCACCGGCATGAATTCGCTTTGCAGTGCCGTCAGCAAGCCCGCTTGTGCGGGGCCCACCAGTACGAACGCGAGCCAGAGCCGGAAGAGCAAACGCATGATGGCGACGACAATGCTCAGTGTCCGGACTCGGTCACCGGCCATTGCCGCGCGCCATCGGTGGTGTGCGCGCGCAAGCGCAAGGCTGCACCGGCCGGCCACGCGAGATCTGCAGGCAAGGCCAGCTCCTGCTGCTGGCCGGCCAGCACATAAATCGTCTTGTCGTGCGTGTACAAGCTTGCGGTGCCTGGGTCCGAGCGCAATGTTGCCTTCATCGCCTGCGATGTCAGGCTCAGGCTGTTCAGCTGCACATGCGCGTGGCCACGGTTGACCAGCTGCAGCCGCCGTTGTCCGTCACGCTCGATGACGGCGGCGGCCAGATCGGCGGTCGCGGATGCACGCGCTTGAACAAAGACGGGCATGCTGATGCGCAGCGCCATCTGCAATCCGCGAAAGTCTGCCGCCGGCGGAGGCGGCACCTCGTCCAGCAGCAAGCGGTACGCGAGCTCGCGCTTGTCATCGACCGGCCTCAGCAATGCAATGCGCACCACCTGCACCTGTCCGGGACGCAAACGAAACACTTGTGGCGTGGCGAGCAGGTCGCGACTGAGCGTCAATGCGTCACGGTGCTCCGCCTGTGACCAGCTGAAGGTTTGCAGCTGCACGGTGATTGCGGTATCACCACGGTTTTCGACGCGCATTACTGCCGAAGGCCGGGCCTCGGACAGTGAAACGCGCACCGGGTCTATCGAAAAGCTGCCGGCACTGGCCACGGCAGCCACGCACATCAGCTGCGCAAACAGCAAAAGAGAATAAAGACGGGACACGGCAGGCAAGCAGAGATGAAAATACAAGGAGCAGGAGCGGCTTCGGCGTGCAGTCCGTCCTACCATCAGACGTACCATCAGACGTACCATCAGGCGTACCGACAGGACCATCAGGTCGGCAATCCGGCGCGCTGACACGCAAAGACAATCCAGCACCTGCAAGGGGCAGCAAGGCTGCGACGCTGATGCCGGCCCGCATGTACGCGAGCCGGCATCCGTGATCAGAACTCGACGGTAGCCGTCACGACATCGCTGTACGCACCGGCGCTCACATCCTGACCGGCGGCGATCTTGCCGCACACGTGGTACACCGCACCGTTCAGCGTGACACCGGACGGGCTGAAGCGCTCCGCCACATCACTGCCCCATGCATCAGCCTCGGTGTTCGCGCAAACGGTATTCGGTGCCGTCGCGCTCGGCTTGAAAAGGCTGTAGGCGAGCAGATCAGCACTCGTCGCATGCTTCATCGATCGCTCGATGGTGGTTGCGCCCTGGTTCTGACCACCGCTCAGTGCCACGGTCGGCGCCGAGCCCTTCACACAGCCAATGGTCACATTACCGCTTGCATAGTGGGCAGTGGCTGCGGTCGGGTTGTACGCACCAAAAGCAACCGGCGTCGCTGAAATCGTGCACGACGCATCGATGCTGGCCGTTACATCGAGGGTCGCGGTGGCAGTCCCGGCGAAAGCCGGTGCAGTAGCCGAGACGACCAGTGCTGCGGTAGCAGCGCCGGCAACGATGGCAGAGAAGTTTTTCATCGTGAGATCCTTTTCAGGAAAGTTGAAGGGACGGCCATCATAAAAAGCGTTCATGCAGATTCCACGTTGCATGTGCTTGCTGATGACCTTCCTGTCGTCAGCCATCGTCTGCAGCGAGGTTTTCGTGGCGGTCACGCAACGACTCAGCAAATCAGCAACTCAGCAACTCATCGCCTTAACGACTTTTGCAATCGTGCTGATGTCGAACGCAGACTGATATTGATCTTCATGTGTCATGAACGAACGTTCGTTTCATTCCCGGCCCGCATCCGTCGAGCATGTGATGCATCTGCGCTACTGGACGCCGGATCTGCTCAGCTTTCGTGTGACGCGCCCGCTGCCGCTGTCCTATCTGCCGGGTCAGTACGCGCGGCTGGGCGTGGATGTGCATGCGCAAGTGATCTGGCGCGCGTTTTCTTTTGTATCCGCCCCGCAGGAGGACGAGCTGGAGTTCTATGCGGTGCTGGTGCCGGATGGCTTGTTCAGTGCGCGCCTGCAGGAAATGCAAGTGGGCGACACGCTGCATGTCGAGCATGAGAACTATGGCTTCATGACTGCCGATCGTTTCAGCGACGGTGAGGATTGCTGGATGCTGGCGACCGGCACCGGTATCGGCCCGTATATCTCGATGCTGCGCGATGGCGCGCTATGGAAGCGCTTTTCGCATCTGGTGCTGGTGCATGGCGTGCGACAGGCCGCCGATCTCGCGTATCACGACGAACTGCAGCAAATGCGCGTGCAGGCGCTGGCAGAGCAGCGGCATGCGCGGCTGACACTGGTCAGCTGCATCAGTCGTGATGCCAGGGACGATATCGACACATTGCAGTTCGCCGGGCGCATCACCGACGCGTGGGATCAGGGCACGCTGGAAGCATGGACGTCGCTGCCGATCACGCCGCAACGCTCACGCGTGATGATGTGTGGGAACCCGCAGATGATCGACCAGATGCGCAGGCGCCTGCACCAGCGCGGTATGGCGCCCTGCAGAAAGCTGGTTCCGGGCCAGTTCCTGACGGAGAACTATTGGTAAACATCAAGCGGCCGCCGAGACGGAGATGACAATGACACGATGGTTACTCAGGAAGCTGTCGACCCGGCTACTTCCCGTACTGTTGCCGCTACTGTTGAAACGACTACTGAAGCGCAAACGATGAGCCCCGAACGCTGCACGCTGCACGCTGTGCGGGACTCATCGGCGGTAGCTCACGCGTTGAAGCTCTTGCCCTCGGCGGCCAGCTTCTCCAGCAGCGGCGCCGGCTTCCATGCCTCCGGATGATGGCCCTTGCGATACTTGCGGATCGCGCGCAGCACATTCGGCAAGCCGACGCTGTCGGCGTAGCACATCGGACCACCACGGAACAGCGGGAAGCCATAGCCAGTCAGGTAGACCATGTCGATGTCGGAGGCGCGCATCGCGATCCCTTCTTCAAGGATCAGCGCCGCTTCATTCACCAGCGCATACACCAGGCGCTCGATGATTTCCTGGTCGCTGACCTTGCGCCGCGTGACGCCGATGTCTGCCGAATGCTGCACGATCATCTGGTTCACTTCGGCCGACGGATAAGCCTTGCGGTCACCCGGCTTGTAGTCATACCAGCCGGCCGAGGTCTTCTGCCCAAAGCGGCCTTTTTCGCACAACAGGTCAGCGATCTTCGAGTAGGTGACCTCCGGCTTTTCCACATAGCGGCGCTTGCGGATGTACCAGCCGATGTCATTGCCCGCAAGGTCGCTCATGCGGAACGGGCCCATGGCAAAGCCGAACTTTTCGATCGCCTTGTCCACCTGCTCCGGCAGGCAGCCCTCTTCCAGCAGGAAGCCGGCCTGACGGATGTACTGTTCGACCATGCGGTTGCCGATGAAGCCATCGCAGACGCCGGACACGACGCCGGTCTTCCGGATCTTCTTCGCCAGGTCCATCACGGTGGCGAGCACATCCTTCGCTGTCTGTTTACCACGCACGATCTCCAGCAGCTTCATCACGTTGGCCGGGCTGAAGAAATGGGTACCGATCACGTCCTGCGGACGGCGGGTGAATGCAGCGATCTTGTCCACATCCAGCGTGGACGTGTTCGACGCCAGAATCGCGCCCGGCTTCATCACTTCATCGAGCTTTTTGAATACCGCTTCCTTGACCGCCATGTCCTCGAACACAGCCTCGATCACGATATCGGCCGAGCCGAGGTCTTCATACTGCAGCGTGCCGCTGATCAGGGACATACGCTTGTCGAGCTGCTCTTGCGTGAGCTTGCCCTTCTTCATCGAGTTTTCGTAATTCTTGCGTATCGTCGCCAGTCCCTTGTCGAGCGCTTCCTGCTTCACCTCCAGCATCTTCACCGGGATGCCCGCATTTGCGAAGTTCATCGCAATGCCGCCGCCCATGGTGCCGGCGCCGATCACGGCTGCCGATGTGATGGCGCGCCGCGGGGTGTCGGCCGGCACATCCGGAATCTTCGAGGCCGCGCGCTCGCCAAAGAATGCATGGCGCAGTGCCTTCGATTCCGGCGTCTGCACCAGTTCGAGGAACAGATCACGCTCGAATTTCAGGCCGTCGTCAAAACGCTTGCTGACGGCTGCCGCGACGGCTTCCACGCATTTCTGCGGCGCCGGATAATTGGCCGCCACCGCACGCACGGTATTGCGCGCGAACTGCAGATAGCCATCGGCATTCGGGTAATCGATACGGAGGTCGCGTACCTTCGGCAGCGGACGCTGGTCTGCAATGCCTCGGGCAAACGTCATCGCGCCGGCCAGCAGCTCGCCATCGATCATCTGGTCAAACAGTTTGGTGCCTGCCAGCTTCTCGGACATCACCGGCGTGCCGGACACGATCATGTTCAGCGCCTGCTCCAGCGGGATCACGCGCGGCAATCGCTGCGTGCCGCCGGCACCAGGCAGGATGCCGAGCTTGACTTCGGGCAGCGCAATCTGCGCACCGGCGGTCGCGACGCGGTAATGGCAGCCGAGCGCCAGTTCCAGCCCGCCGCCCATCGCCAGCCCCTGGATAGCGGCCACCACCGGTTTGTCCGCGTCTTCCACCACGCGGATCACGGTGTGCAGCGACGGTTCCTGCAAGGCCTTCGGGGTATTGAATTCACGGATGTCCGCGCCACCGGAAAAGCCCTTGCCCGAACCGATCAGCACGATGGCCTTGATCGCCGCATCATCCAGTGCGCGCTGCACGCCATCGACGATGCCGCTGCGGGTCGCATGGCCGAGGCCATTCACGGGGGGGTTATCCAGAGTAATGACGGCAATGTCGCCGTGCGCCTGATAAGTGGCGGTCATGCGAGGGTCTCCCGAGGTTCGGATGTGTCCGGTATTGTTGTTGTGGACTGCGGCGTAAAAACGCAGCAATCGGTCAGCGGACAACTATACCGCAGAAAAGCACGACCGTACCGCAAACTTCCACCCCTGAATCAACAGTACCGACAGCGCCCGTACGGCCAGGGATCACAGACCTCAGCGTTGCTTCACGCGCAGCAGTGCGCTGCGTTGCCGATCTTCGCGATACGCATAATCGACTCGACCATCAAGCACACGCCCGATCAGCATCATGTTGGCGGTGATCGCGTCATGATCCTGTGCCGAGAACGGCTTGTCATAGCTGGTGACCGCGCCCTGATAGCGCACCTGCAAGTCCTCGAGTGCCTCGCGCAGGCTGTCCCCATCGAGCGCACGCGCCTGCCGCATCGCCAGTGCGAGCAAATGCATGCCGTCATAGCCTTGCGCAGCACTCATCGGCGATGCGATCTGAGCGCTACGGTAGACCCGGGCGTACGCAAGCAGGAAGCTGTTCTTCGCCGCTGCGCCGGCCTCCTGGATGAAGGTCTGTGGCATCAGCGCGCCCGTGCCGGCCGGCCCCGCGGCATCAATGAAGCTGCGCATCGACAAGGTCCAGCTGCCGTACAGCGGCACTGCCCAGCCACTGGCCTGCAACCCGCGTGCGATCGCGGCTAGTTCCGGACCGATGCCCCACGCGACCAGCGCTTGTGCACCATCTGCCTGTGCGCGTTTCAGTGCAGCGCGCATGTCGGTGTCACCAATGCGAAAGCGCTGCACGGTCAGCAATTGCAGACCGCTTCGGCGTGCGGCGTCGTCGAATGCGGCACTGCCACTGTCACCATAGGGCGTCAGGTCGGCCAGCAACGCAATGCGATGCAGCTTGCGGCGCTTGAGGTCGGCCGCGATCATCGCCGCTTCGAGGTCCAGTGTCGGGGATACACGGAAAATGTAATTGGCCGGTGCGGCCGGCGGCGCATAGGTGCGCGTCAATGCGGGGCCGGTCGATACCGCCACCATCAAGGGCAGCTTCGCTTGCTGGTAATGCGCAATCGATGCGAGGCCGACGCCGGTGTTCACGATGCCTATGGTCGCGGTGACTTTCATCGCCACCAGCTCTTGTGCGATGCGTGCGCCGGTGTCATTGTCGGAACGATCGTCACGCTCGACCAGTTCGATCATCCGGCCACGGATACCACCGGTCGCATTGATTTCATCGACCGCCAGCCTGACGCCGTTGCGCATGCTCTCGCCCATCGCGGCCGAGCCGCCGCTGAACGGGCCGCTGAGGCCGATCCGCACCGGAGCCGGCATCGCTGCGCCGGCCGGCAGGGACAGCAGTGACAGCACGGACATCGCAGCGATGGCTGCAAGGCACGATCTCGTCGATACCGCCGATCCCGCCGCTGCTGCCGGTGCCGTCCGAATGACTGCTACCGATGTGCGCCTCCCCATCGCCGCTCCCCGAAAATGATCGAGCGGCGATGGTGTGGTCAGCGTCGCTGCTTGTCCACAGCGACGTGCGCCGCACTGCGGCGCACGCAACAGATCAGGACGGGCGCTTCATGTTGCACGAGGTTGGCTGCGCGGCGACGTAACCGTCGATCTTCTGTTCGGTCTTCCAGCCGTAGCCGGTGTTTTCCTGATCGAACTTCACATCCTTGCCGTTCGCCTTGGTCCAGCTATTGATGAAGATCGGCTGCTGCAACTGGTGATCGCTCTTGCGCATTTCGATTTCACCGTTTACCGATTTCAGCTTCAAGCCTTCCATCGCGAACGCGACCTTCACCGGGTCGGTGCTCTTGGACTGGTTGATACCGGCCGCCAGCAACTGCACGGCCGAATAGGTGGTCAGGGCGTAGTAGTCATCGTTGTATTTTTTCTTGAACATCTCGACCAGCTCGCGGCCGGCCTTCGCCTCATCATTCGAATTCCATGTGCCGATGTACTTCACGTAATCGGCGCCGGATGCGCCCATCGCGGTGGCGACGCCGGTGGTGTACGCGTAATAGGTGTAGAAGCGCGACTTCAACCCCGACTCGCGCGCCGCCTTGATCAGCAGCGACAGGTCCGTGCCCCAGTTGCCGGTGATGACCACATCGGCGCCGCTGGCGCTGATCTTCGCGACGTAAGGCGAAAAGTCTTTCACGCTGCCGATCGGATGCAGGTCGTCGCCGACGATCTCGATGTCCGGGCGCTTGCGCTTCAGGTATTCCTTCGCGGCGCGCGTCACCTGATGACCGTGCGCATAGTTCTGGCCGATGATGTACACCTTCTTGATCGACTTGTCCTTCGCAAGGTAGGTCGTCAGCGCTTCCATCTTCATGTCCGAGTTCGCATCCAGCCGGAAATGCCAGAAGCTGCACTTGCTGTTGGTGAGATCAGGATCGACCGCCGCATAGTTCAGGAACACGATTTCCTTGCCGGGGTTGCGCTCGTTGTGCTTGTTGATCGCATCGATCAGTGCGCCGGCCGCGCCCGAGCCATTGCCCTGCACGATATAGCGTATGCCCTGGTCGATCGCGGCCTTCAACACCGTCAGCGATTCCTGCGGGCTGGCCTTGTTGTCGAAACCGACCATTTCAAAGGTGTGCCCGGTCGCCCATTTGTCGCGGTTCGCGACTTCGGCCACCATCTGGAAGCTCTTCAGCAGGTTCTGGCCGACCGGCGCAAACGGGCCCGACAGCGGATCGATGAACGCGATGCGCACATTCTCGGCCTGCGCCAGCGGCGCGCTGAACGCTGCGGCCAACGTAGCTGCCAGCAGTAAAGGACGGGTACGGAACATCATGGGATCTCCTTGTTTTTCAGTGAACCTGCGAACCTGCACATGGGGTCAGACTTCCAGCCATTCCTTGCGTATCGCTGCATTGTCGCGCAATTGCGCCGGCGTGCCTTCGAACACGATGCTGCCACGGCCCATCACCAGCACGCGCTGAGAGATATCGAGCGCAATCGCAAGCTTCTGCTCGACCAGCAGCACCGAGATGCCGCGCTCCTTCAGCGCCTGCAGATACTGCGCCACCAGCTCGACGATCTTCGGCGCCAGCCCCTCGGTGGGCTCGTCGATCATGATCAGGTCCGGGTCGCCCATCAGCGTGCGGCACAGCGTCAGCATCTGCTGCTCACCGCCGGATAGCACGCCGGCGGCGACCTGCCGTCGCTCCTGCAGGCGCGGAAACAGCCGGTACATGTCGGCCAGGCTCCAGCGTGCATTGCGCGCGGCCTTGCTTCCTTTTTGCCCCAACAGCAGGTTCTGCTCGACCGTCAGCGACGGGAAGATATCGCGATTCTCCGGCACATAACCGAGGCCCAGATGCGCAATGCGGAAGGCCGGTAGCCCGATGATGGGTTCACCCTTGAAGCGTATGCTGCCGGTCGCCTGCACCAGCCCCATCACCGCTTTCACCGTGGTCGAACGGCCGACGCCATTACGCCCGAGCAGGCTGACGATCTCGCCCTCGGCCACGTCGAGGTTCACGCCGTGCAGCACATGGCTCTTGCCGTAGTACGCATGCAGGTCACGGATCTCCAGCAAGGCGCTCATGCATCCTCCGCCGGTGCATGGCTGCCGAGGTAGGCTTCGCGCACCGCATCATTGCCACGGATCGCGGTCGGCGTATCGCAGGCCAGCACTTCGCCATACACCACCACCGCAATGCGGTCGGCCAGCCCGAACACCACGCTCATGTCATGCTCGACCATCAGCAGGGTGCGGCCTTGCGTGACGCGCGCGATCAGTTCAACCGCCGCATCGGATTCGGACCGGCTCATGCCGGCCGTCGGTTCATCGAGCAGGATCACGTCCGCGCCGCCGGCGATCGTGATGCCGATTTCCAGCGCACGCTGCTCCGCATAGGTCAGCATGCCGGCCGGCACATTCCGCCGCCAGCCGAGGCCGATCGCTTCCATCACTTCTTCTGCGCGCTCGCGCGCATCCCGCAGCGCATTCAGCTTATGCCAGAACGAATAACGGTAACCGAGCGACCACAGCACCGCGCAGCGCAGGTTTTCATACACCGACAGCCGATGGAAGATATTGGTGATCTGGAAGCTGCGCGACAGGCCGCGTCGATTGATCTGGAACGGTGGCAGCCCGGTAATGTCCTGCCCGTTCAGCAGCACCTGCCCGCTGGTGGGCGCAAAGCGCCCGGAGATCAGATTGAACAGCGTCGATTTCCCGGCGCCATTCGGGCCGATCACGGCCAGGCGCTCACCCTTCGCAGCCGACAGGTCGATGCCGCGAATGATTTCCGTCTGCCCGAACTGCTTCCTCAACTGGCGCAACTCCAGTGCCGGTGTCGCTCCTGCTGCCGCTGTTGCCGCCACTGTCGGTGCCGATGTCATCCCGGTATTCATCACGATGACCTCGCCGCCAGTTGTTCGATCTCGGCATTCACTTCATCCCACGCAGCGACGAAAGGCGCGCGCGTGAGCAGGAAGGACAAGCCACCGACCGCGAGCAAGCCCAGCCCGGTCAGCCAGCCGGCCGGTTGCGCGGTATCGACCATGATGCCCATCAGGCTCATCTGGCTGCCATGCGAAAGCTCCAGCGACCAGTGGTAGCCCATCTCGATCAGCACGATCGCGCCCAGCACCGCCAGCAAGGTGGATGCTGCCACCGCCAGCCCGGATGGCAGCACACGCCTGAACTTGCCATGCACGATGATGCGCAGGTTCATCATCACCAGACTCGCCAGCCCGCCCGGCGCATACATCACGATCAGGATGAAGAACAGGCCGAGGTAGAGTTGCCAGGCCTTGGTGTACTCGGACAGCATCACCGTCATGAAAATACCGACGATCGCACCCAGCATCGGCCCGAAGAACACGCCGATACCGCCAATGAAGGCGAACAGCAATACCCCGCCCGAGCGCATCGTGCTGACGTTCTCGGCGGTGACTATCTCGAAATTGATGGCCGACAGCGCGCCCGCGATGCCGGCAAAGAAGCCGGACAGCATCATCATCAGGTAGCGCACGCGCTGCGTGTCATAGCCAATGAATTCCGCGCGCTCGGGATTGTCGCGCACGGCATTCGCAATGCGGCCCAGCGGGGTTTGCGTCAGCGCGAACATCGCGGCGGCACTGATGAAGAGCCAGACCGCGATCAGGTAATACACCTGGATCTGCGGACCGAAGCTGATGCCCAGCAGCGGTGTGCCATAGACGCGGTCGCCGGAGATGCCGGCCTCGCCACCAAAGAAACCGGGGAACATCAGCGAGCACGCAAACACCAGCTCGCCGATGCCCAGCGAGATCATCGCAAACGTGGTGCCGGATCGCTTGGTCGTCACATAGCCGAACAGCGCGCCGAACAGGAAGCCGGCGACACCGCCGACCAGCGGTATCAGCAGCAGCGGTATCGGCAGACTGCCCTGACCGGCAAGATTGATCGCATGGATCGCGATGAAGGCGCCGAGGCCCGAGTACACCGCATGGCCGAAGGACAGCATGCCGGACTGCCCGAGCAGCATGTTGTACGACAGCGCGAAGATCATCACGTTGCCCATCATCGACAGCATCGACACGCTGGCACCGGAGCTGAAGATGCGCGGCGCCAGCAGCAGCGCGAGCGCAAAGCCGCTCCAGACCAGCCAGCGACCGATGTTCAGCGGCTGGTAACGCATCGGCCGCGCGCGACGAAAACGCTCCGCGACCTGATGGGTCGAGCTGGCGTGATCGCCGGCTGACGATGATGTTGCAGCGGCAGGCTGGATGCGCGGATCAGTCATGCATCCCCCGTCAATCGGCGCGCTGGCCGAGCAAGCCGCGCGGACGCAGGATCAGCACCAGCACCAGCAGCAGATACGGCAGGATGGGCGCGACCTCCGACAGCGTGATCGAAAGCAGCCGGTACGCGAAGAAATCCGGCGGGACACTGATGCCGAGCCGGCCCAGCGGCCCCAGCAGCGACCAGTCAAGCGCGACCGCAAAGGTTTGCAGCATGCCGATCAGGATCGACGCGAGCAAGGCGCCGCCCAGCGAGCCCATGCCGCCGACCACCACCACCACGAAGATGATGCTGCCGACTGTTGCTGCCATCGCCGGTTCGGTCACGAATGCATTGCCGCCGATGACGCCGGCCAGTGCCGCCAGCGCGCAACCGCCGCCAAACACGCCCATGAACACGCGCGGCACATTGTGGCCCAGCGCTTCCACCGCCTCCGGATGCGTGAGCGCGGCCTGGATCACGAGCCCGATGCGGGTGCGCGTCAGCAGCAGCCAGATCGCGCCCAGCATCAGCAGCGCGACCGCCATCATGAAGCCGCGATACATCGGGAACGACAATGAATAGAGCGTGAACAGCGGACCATCCAGTTCGGCCGGAATGCGGTAAGGCACCGCCGCGCGGCCCCAGATCATCTGCACCACCTCGACGATCACATACGACAGGCCGAAGGTGAACAACAGCTCCGACACATGGCCGTGCTTGTGCACCACGCGCAAGCCGAAACGCTCGATCGCGGCGCCGACCACGCCCACCACCAGCGGCGCCAGGATCAGCGCAACCCAGAAACCCAGCCACTGCGTGGTCGCATAACCGACATACGCGCCCAGCATGTAGAAACTAGCGTGCGCGAAGTTGAGCACGCCCATCATGCTGAAGATCAGTGTCAGCCCGGACGACAGCATGAACAACAGCAGCCCGTAGGACAGGCCGTTGAGCAGGGAGATCAGCGTGAATTCCAAAGGCAGTCCGTGGCGCAGGTGTCAGGTATCAAGTGTGAAAGCTCGGGCAGCAGCGCGCCGGCATCATCTGTCGGCGGGCGCGATGATGCCGACATCACCCTCAGGCTGTCGGCAGCTTGTAATCGCGATAGCTTTCGCGGATCTTGTTCTTCAGGATCTTGCCGGTCGCGCCCAGCGGCAGCGCATCGGTGAAGACCACATCATCCGGCGTCCACCATTTCGCGATCTTGCCCTCGTAGAAGCTGATCAGCTCTTCCTTGCTGACGTCCATGCCGGGCTTCTTCACCACCACCAGCAGCGGGCGCTCGTCCCACTTCGGGTGATGCACGCCGATGCAGGCCGCCATCGCGACCGCCGGATGCGCGACCGCGATGTTTTCGAGGTCAATCGAACCGATCCATTCACCGCCGGACTTGATCACATCCTTGCTGCGGTCGGTGATCTGCAGATAACCATCGGGGTCGATCACGGCCACGTCGCCGGTCGGGAACCAGCCATCCTGCAGCACGTCGCCCCCTTCGCTCTTGAAGTAGCCCGACACCACCCACGGCCCCTTCACCAGCAGGTTGCCGTAGGTCTTGCCGTCCCACGGCAGTTCCTTGCCATCGTCATCGACGATCTTCATGTCCACGCCATAAATCGCGCGGCCCTGCTTTTCGAGGATTGCCTGTTGCTGCGCCTCTGGCAACTCGAGATGGCTGGCCAGCAGCGTGCACGCGGTACCGAGCGGCGACATCTCGGTCATGCCCCAGGCGTGCACGACCTCGACACCGTATTCATGGCGCAGCGTCTTCATCATCGCCGGCGGGCACGCCGAGCCGCCGATCACGGTGCGGCGGAAGGTCGAGAATGTCAGCTTGTTCTGACCGACATAGTTCAGCAAGCCCAGCCAGACGGTCGGCACGCCGGCCGAGAACGTGACCTTTTCGCTTTCAAACAATTCATACAGCGACTTGCCGTCCAGTGCAGGGCCGGGGAATACCATCTTCGCGCCGCTCAGCATCACCGAATACGGCAGGCCCCAGGCATTCACATGGAACATCGGCACCACCGGCAGCACCACATCGCGCGCGGAGACATTCAGTGAGTCGGGCAAGGCCGAGGCGAACGAATGCAGAATGGTCGAGCGGTGCGAATACAGCGCGCCCTTCGGATTGCCGGTCGTGCCCGACGTGTAGCAAAGGCTGGACGCCGAGTTTTCGTCGAACAGCGGCCACTCCAGATCATCGGATTCCGCACTGACGATGTCTTCGTAGCACAGCAAATTCGGTATCTTCGCGTCCTTCGGCAGATGCTCGCGGTCGCACAGCGCGACATAGCCCTTGATGGTCTTCGCCAGCGGCGCGACGGCTTCGATGATCGGCGTAAAGGTCAGATCAAAGAACAGGTACTGGTCTTCCGCATGGTTCGCGATGTACGCGATCTGCTCCGGATGCAGGCGCGGGTTGATCGTGTGCAGCACCGAACCGATGCCGGACACCGCGTAATACGCCTCCAGATGGCGGTAACCGTTCCAGGCCAGCGTCGCGATGCGGTCGCCCATCCGGGCGCCCAGCTTCTTCAGAGCATTCGCGAGCTGCTTCGAGCGGCGATGGCAATCACGGTAGGTGTAGCGGTGGATATCGCCCTCGACCCGGCGCGACACGATTTCCACATTCGGGTAATAGCGGTCGGCATGCTGGATCAGTGTGGAGATGAGCAGCGGCTGGCTCATCATGCGGCCCATTAATGGGCTCTGCGGGTACTGCGACATGGCGTCTCCTGGGCGGGTATTTTTATGACTGCGCGGTAATGCTGCGGATGCGGGATTTTTGTGCGGCAATTATCTTTCGGTCAACAGCTTTCTATTTTGCGATGCAACAAGCGGCGTCCGGAGCCGTGTCAGCGCTGCGTTTGTTCCGGCGCGTAAGCCCGGGGACAAGCGCTCAGGTCCGATAACTCGGATCCTGGCGCTCCAGCCGCCGCAGCAGCGCCGGCCACGCCAGCGCGCCATACTGCGAGCCGGTGACCTGCTGCGCCTGCTTCATCGCATTGCCGATGATCGAAGAGCCGATCGTCGTCAATGGCGTGCCGCCGGCCATCGCCTTCACCTGTATCGAGCAGGCCGCCTCGAAGATGTACATGTTCAGGAAAGCATCGGCGACGCTGCGGCCAACGGTCAGCAAGCCGTGGTTGCGCAGCATCAGGAAGGTCTTGTCGCCGAAATCGGCCACCAGACGCGGCTTCTCATCCTCGTTCAGCGCCAGCCCTTCATAGTCGTGGTACGCAAGGCTGTTCAACACGAAGATCGACGGCTGCGAAATCGGCAGCACGCCTGCCTGCTGCGCCGCCACCGCTGCGCCGTGGAAGGTGTGCGTGTGCAGCACGCAGATCGCATCGTCACGGGCTTCGTGAATCGCGGAATGAATAGTGAATCCGGCCGGGTTGATCGGGAACGGCGAATCATCGAGCTTGTTGCCGTGCAAATCGATTTTCACCAGCGATGATGCGGTGATTTCATCGAACATCATCCCGTACGGGTTGATCAGGAAGCTGTGATCCGGTCCCGGCAGGCGCGCGGTCAGGTGGGTGAAGACCAGGTCGCTCCAGCCGAAATCAGCCACCAGCCGGTAGGCGGCAGCGAGGTCCACGCGCATTTGCCACTCTTCCGGCGACACGTGCGCTTGCAGCGATGGGATGCTCAGGCGTTCCGGGGCGTTCATGTGAAGTCACCTCTTCTCTGTCAAAATGCGGTTGTCTCCGTGGCTCGCGGCGGGCATGACCATGCGCAGCTGATTGGATCAATCGCGCTTGCTCATCGTCATTTGCAGCGGCACCAGCCATCCTAGCAGAACACCCCGATGAATTCTCCGCACGACTTGCCGTCCGCACTGCATCAACTGAACACGCTGCCACTGGCCAACAGCTTTGCCAGCCTGCCGCCCTCCTTTTACACGCGGCTGCAGCCGACGCCCCTGCCCTCGCCTTATCTGGTGTGCGGCAGCGATCAGGCAGCGCGGCTGATCGGCCTCGATCCGGCCGTGTTCGATGACCCGCAGTTCGTCGAGGTCTTCAGCGGCAATGCCCCACTGCCCGGCTCGCTGCCGCTGGCGGCGGTGTATTCCGGCCACCAGTTCGGCGTCTGGGCAGGTCAGCTTGGCGATGGTCGCGCGATCCTGCTGGGCGAGGCAAGCGCGACCGCACCGGCCGACGTGGTCGGCGCGCCCGGCGATCCGTCGGGCGTGATCGAGCTGCAATTGAAAGGCGCGGGCCAGACGCCGTACTCGCGCATGGGCGACGGGCGCGCGGTGCTGCGCTCCTCGATACGCGAATTCCTGTGCTCGGAAGCAATGGCCGGCCTCGGTATACCGACCACGCGCGCACTGTGCGTGACCGGCTCCGACCAGCGGGTGATGCGCGAGCTGCCCGAAACCACCGCGGTCGTCACCCGCATGGCGCCCTGCTTCGTGCGCTTCGGCTCGTTCGAGCACTGGTTCCACAATCATCGCGAGGGCGAGCTGAAGACGCTGGCCGATTTCGTCATCACCCGCCATTACCCGTGGCTGCTGGATGAGAGCAATCGCTACCAGGCGCTGCTACGCGAGGTCACGCGCCGCAGCGCCGAGCTGGTCGCGCAATGGCAGGCGGTAGGCTTCATGCACGGAGTACTGAATACGGACAATATGTCCATCCTCGGCCAGACGCTGGACTATGGCCCCTACGGTTTCATGGAAGCCTATGACCCGGCGCATATCTGCAACCATACGGACCGTCAGGGCCGCTATGCGTACCGGATGCAGCCGCGCATCGTCGAATGGAATTGCTTTGCGCTCGGACAGGCGCTGCTGCCGCTGATTGGCGAAGTCGATGATGCGTATCACGCACTTGCGGTGTTCAAGACCGCGTATGCCGACAAGATGGCTGCGCTGTGGCGCGCAAAGCTGGGGCTGAACAGCGCGCAGGCGGAAGATGGCACGCTGGTTGAACAGCTGCTCGACATTCTTGCTGCCAGCCATGTGGATTTCCCGAGTTTCTTCCGTCGCCTGTCGCGCTTGTCAAGCGCTGCAGGTGCTGCAGGCGATGCCGAACTGCGCGACCTGTTCATCGACCGTGCGGCGTTCGATGCATGGGCCATCCGCTACCGGCAGCGCCTGCGCGCCGAGCACAGCATCGATGCGGTGCGACGCGTGGCGATGGACAAGATCAATCCGAAATACGTACTGCGCAATTATCTGGCGCAAGTGGCGATCGACAAGGCGCAGGACAAGGATTTTTCCGAAGTGCAGCGCTTGCTGCAGATCTTGCGCCATCCGTTTGACGAGCAGCCCGAGCATGAAGCGTATGCAGCGCTGCCGCCTGACTGGGCGGCCGGCATCGAAGTCAGCTGCTCATCCTGAAGGGAGATGTCATGACAGACAAGAAGGTCGTGCGCACCGATGCCGAATGGCGCGCGATGCTGGATCCGATGGCCTATGAAGTGACGCGGCATGCGGCGACCGAGCGTGCATTTACCGGTCAGTACTGGGATCATCATGAAGCCGGCACCTACAGCTGCGTGTGCTGCGGTACGCCGCTGTTCGCGTCCGACACCAAGTTCGATTCCGGCTGCGGCTGGCCGAGCTATTTCAAGGCGCTGAACCCCGCGCATGTGGCCGAACGCATCGACCGCAGCCATGGCATGGTGCGCACCGAAATCCTGTGTAACATCTGCGACGCGCACCTCGGCCATGTGTTTCCGGACGGCCCGCCGCCGACCGGGCTGCGCTATTGCATCAACTCGGCGGCACTGACGTTCACGCCGGGCGGCTAGGCCGGCGTGCATCACGCCGCGGTGGCGATATCTGCAAGGGCAACTACTTCCATCATCAGTCAAAGGAAAGCGTTTGAAAAAGCTGTTGTTCGACCTGTTCCCGGTCATCCTGTTCTTCGTCGTGTTCAAGTACATGGGCGCGCATCCGGAAGCCGCACAAGCGCTGGGCAGCCAGTATCTGTCGGCACTGGTGTCGGGCGGCGAGGTCACGCTGAAGCAAGCGCCCATCCTGCTTGCGACCGCGGTGGCCATTGTCGCGACCTTTGCGCAAGTACTGTGGCTGCTATTGCGCCGACATCCGGTCGACAAGATGCTGTGGGTATCGCTGGCGATCATCGTCGTGTTCGGCGGCGCGACCATTTATTTCCATGACGAGCAATTCATCAAGTGGAAGCCGACCGTGCTGTACTGGTGCTTCGCGTCCGCACTGCTGCTGGCGCCGCTGTTGTTCGGCAAGAACCTGATGCGCTCGCTGATGGGCCAGCAATTACAGCTGCCCGATGAGGTCTGGGGTCGGCTCAATCTTGCGTGGGGCCTGTTCTTTGCCACGATGGGTGTGATCAACCTGTATGTGGCGTTCAGCTTCCCGCTCGATGTGTGGGTGAATTTCAAGTTGTTCGGCTTCCTCGGACTGATGATCGCCTTCGTGATCGCGCAAAGCGTCTACCTGTCCCGCTACATGAAAGAAGTCGAATGAACCGTCCGCAACGCATCCATGAACTGCTGGCCACCGGGCTGGGGACCGAGCAGATTGATATCGTCGATGAATCCCACCTGCACGCCGGCCATGCCGGCGCCGCATCGGGCGGCGGACATTACCGTATCCGTGTGGTTTCCGATCGTTTCGAAGGTGTTAACAAGGTCGGCCGACATCGGCTGGTGTATGATTGCCTGCGCGAGATGATGCAAAAAGACATACATGCGCTCGCGATGACGCTGCTGACGCCGGCCGAAGCCGACGTTGCCTGAAACGCCAGTCCTTATCTTCCTGACGCAAGTCCTAACCCGCAAGTATCCCTGACATTTATCCTCCCCCTGACATGAAGAACCTGAAATCCGCGCGCCTCGTGCTGGCGCTTGCAGCTGCTGTTGCCCTTCCCGCTGTGGCCCAGAACGTGGCCGTCGTCAATGGCAAGGCGATCCCGACGTCGCGCGTGGACGCGATGGTCAAGCAGATGGTCCAGCAAGGCCAGAAAGACACGCCCGAGATGCGCTCGATGATCAAGGACGAGCTGATCAACCGCGAAGTGCTGGCGCAGGAAGCGGATCGCCAGGGCGTCGCAAACCGTCCGGAAATCAAGAACCAGATCGACATCGCGCGCCAGTCCATCGTGATCCGTGCGCTGGCTCAGGAATTCCTGACCAAGAACCCGGTCACCGAAGAGGAAATGAAGGCCGAGTACGACAAGTTCAAGGCCACTCAGTCGGGCAAGGAATACCGTGCGCGCCACATCCTGGTCGAAAAGGAAGACGAAGCGAAAGCCATCATCGGCAAGCTGAAAGGCGGCGCGAAGTTCGAGGAGCTGGCCAAGGGCTCGAAGGATCCGGGTTCGGCCAACCAGGGCGGCGACCTCGGCTGGGCACCGCAAGACGCATTCGTGAAGCCGTTCTCGGACGCGATGGTGGGCCTGAAGGCCGGTGAAATCACCCAGACCCCGGTGCAGACCCAGTTCGGCTACCACGTAATCAAGCTGGAAGAAGTGCGCGATGCCCAACTGCCGGCGTTCGACGAAGTGAAAGGCCAGATCGCCGAGTCGCTGCAACAGCGCAAGCTGCAGGACTTCCAGCAAGGCCTGAAGAAGAAGGCGAAGATCCAGTAAGCGCGGATCGTGATGAAAAAAAGGCACCTGCGGGTGCCTTTTTCGTTGGTATTTCCTTTGATCAGCCGATGCGTTGTACGTCAGGAACAGCTTGTCATGCATCGCTTGACAATGTAATGCCTGGGATTACAATCCCGTCACATGATCACCTCATTCCGGCACAAGGGATTGGAGCTGTTTTTCACCAAGGGCAGCTATAAGGGCGTACCCGCCCAATTTGCGCCGAGGATGGAGCGTATGCTTGACCGTCTGGATGCTGCGACCGAGCCAAAGGATATGGATCTGCCCGGCTACAAGTTTCATCCTCTGAGAGGTGAGCGTCGCGGTGAATTTGCCGTCTCGGTATCCGGCAACTGGAGGATTACCTTCGAGTTCGACGGACAGGATGCGATTAACGTGAATCTGGAGGATTATCACTGATGGGCGCTTCGATGAGAAATCCCAAGCGTCGCCCCACCCACCCGGGCGAAGTGCTGCGTGAAGACGTGCTGCCGGAACTGGGGGTAACTCAGGCGGTGCTGGCCGAGCATCTGGGCGTCAGCCGGCTCACGGTATCGGAATTGCTACATGAAAAGCGGGCATTGACTGCTGAAATGGCCGTGCGGATCGCGACTGTCGTGGGCGGCTCTCCCGAGAGTTGGTTGCGCATGCAGGAAGCGCTGGATATCTGGGAAGCCGAGCAGAAGTTCAGGGATAACCCGGATATGGCACCGACGGCCCTGGCCTGAAGCGAGTCTTCAACAACCCACGAAACAACAAAGGCACCCGCAGGTGCCTTGGTCATTGCCACCGTCAGCAAATCAAGCGATCAGCCGACCCACTTGCGCGCATTGCGGAACATGCGCATCCACGGCGAATCTTCGCCCCAGCCATCCGGATGCCAGGAGTGTGTGACCGTGCGGAAAACGCGCTCCGGGTGCGGCATCATCACCGTGAAGCGACCATCCGCCGTTGTCACCGAGGTCAGGCCGTTCGGTGAGCCGTTCGGGTTGAACGGATAGGTTTCGGTCGGACGGCCGTAATTGTCGACGAAGCGTACCGCAGCGAGTATCTGGTCTTCGTTGCCGGTATGCGCAAAGTTTGCATAGCCCTCGCCGTGCGCGACCGCGATCGGCGTTTGCGTACCGGCCATGCCGGTGAAAAAGATCGATGGCGACTCCAGCACCTCGACCATCGCAAACCGCGCCTCGAACTGCTCGGATTTGTTGCGTGTGAATTTCGGCCAGTGCTCGGCGCCCGGAATGATGGGCTTGAGGCTGGACATCATCTGGCAGCCATTGCAAATGCCGAGCGCGAAGGTATCGCCACGCTCGAAGAAACCGGAGAACTGATCGGACAGCTTCGGATTGAACAGGATGGTCTTCGACCAGCCCTCGCCCGCGCCCAGCACGTCGCCATACGAGAAGCCACCGACCGCGATCAGGCCACGGAAGTCATCCAGCGATTTACGGCCCGCGATCAGGTCGCTCATGTGCACATCCACCGCATCGAAGCCGGCCTTGTGCATCACATATGCGGTCTCGACATGCGAGTTCACGCCCTGCTCGCGCAGGATCGCGACCTTCGGCTTCGCGGACAGGTTCAGGAAAGGCGCGGCCACGTCTTCCGACACATCGAACGTGACTTTCGGCGTCATGCCCGGATCGTTCACATCCAGCAGGCGGTCATATTCCTGGTCGACGCAGGCCGGGTTGTCACGCAGGCGTGCGATGCGCCAGCTGGTTTCGCTCCACAGCCGCTGCAGCGCGGAGCGCGGCTGCTGGTAGATCACTTTCGCATCACGGGTGAACTCGACCACGTCGCGCTCATTGGGCTTGCCGATGATGTGGCTGCAGGCGCCGAGACCGAATTCACGCAGCACGTTCATCACCTCCGACTTCTGATCGGCGCGCACCTGCAGCACCGCACCCAGCTCTTCGGAGAACAGCGCACGCAGCGTCAGGTCATTACGGCGCGCTTCGACCTGGCCGGCCCAGTTCTTCGAATCGCCCCAGTCAGTTGCATGCTCGCCCTCGGTGACGAGGATGTCGAGATTCACGGTCACGCCGGTGCGGCCTGCAAAGGCCATCTCGGCCAGCGTCGCATACAGCCCGCCGTCGGAACGGTCATGGTAGGCCAGCAGCTTTTGCTCGCGGTTCAGACGCTGCATCGCATTGAAGAAGGCTTTCAGGTCGTCTGCGCTGTCGACATCGGGCACGCTGTCGCCGATCTGCTGCATCACCTGCGCCAGCGCTGATGCGCCCATGCGGTTCTTGCCACGGCCGAGGTCGATGAAGATCAGCGACGTGTCGCCCAGATCCTTGCGCAGTTGCGGCGTCAGCGTGCGGCGCACATCATCGACCGGTGCGAATGCGGACACGATCAGCGACACCGGCGCCATCACCGATTTCGCGCCTTCGTCATCCTGCCAGGTGGTGCGCATCGACAAGGAATCCTTGCCGACCGGTATCGACACACCGAGCGCCGGGCACAGTTCCATGCCCACTGCTTTCACGGTATCGAACAGCGCCGCATCCTGGCCCGACTGGCCGCAGGCAGCCATCCAGTTCGCGGACAGCTTGATGTCGGTGATATCGGCAATCGATGCGGCCGCGATATTGGTCAGCGCTTCGCCAACGGCCATGCGGCCCGAGGCCGGCGCATTGATCACGGCCAGCGGTGTACGCTCGCCCATGGACATCGCTTCACCGAGATAGCCGACATGGCTCATCGTGGTCACCGCGCAATCGGCGACCGGCACCTGCCACGGGCCGACCATCTGGTCGCGCACCGTGTGCGCGCCGACGGTACGGTCGCCAATCGTGATCAGGAAGGATTTGTCCGCGACGGTCGGCAGCTTCAGCACGCGCTCGGCCGCCTCATCCAGCGTGACGTCGGTCAGGTCGATCGCATGGGTATGGTTCGTGATGCGCGCGACATCGCGATGCATTTTCGGTGGCTTGCCGAGCAACACGTCCATCGGCATGTCAACCGGGTAGTTGTCATGCTCCGGATCGACCACGCGCAGCTGGCGCTCTTCGGTCGCGATACCGACGACCGCAAACGGGCAACGCTCGCGCTCGCACAGCTCACGGAACAGCGGCAGGCTGGACGGCGCGATGCCCAGCACATAGCGCTCCTGCGATTCATTGCTCCAGATTTCCTTCGGCGCGAGACCGCTCTCTTCGAGCTGGATCTTGCGCAAGTCAAACACCGCGCCACGGCCGGCGTCATTCGTCAGTTCCGGGAAGGCATTCGACAGGCCGCCGGCGCCCACGTCGTGGATAGACAGCACCGGATTGTCTGTGCCGAGTGCCCAGCAGGCGTTGATCACTTCCTGCGCGCGGCGCTCCATCTCCGGGTTACCGCGCTGGACGGAATCGAAATCGAGGTCGGCGGTGTTGGTGCCGGTCGCCATTGACGACGCCGCGCCGCCACCCATGCCGATGCGCATGCCGGGACCGCCGAGCTGGATCAGCAGGCTGCCGACCGGCAGTTCTTCTTTTTTCGTGTGCAGCGCCGAGATATTGCCCATGCCACCGGCGATCATGATCGGCTTGTGATAGCCGTACACGGTGCCGGCCACGTTCTGTTCGTAGCTGCGGAAATAACCGGCCAGGTTCGGGCGGCCGAATTCGTTGTTGAACGCGGCGCCGCCCAGCGGGCCGTCGATCATGATCTGCAGAGGCGATGCAATGCGCTCGGGCTTGCCGGTGATCTTCGACGCGCCCTTGTCGGTTCGCTGCGCTGGCGGCTGGTTCACGTCACGCGCGTTTTCCCAGGGCTGCACCGCATGCGTGATCATCAGGTTCGATACCGAGAAGCCGGTCAGGCCGGCTTTCGGCTTCGCGCCGCGGCCGGTCGCACCTTCGTCGCGGATCTCGCCGCCGGCACCGGTCGACGCGCCGGGGAAAGGCGAAATCGCGGTCGGGTGGTTGTGCGTCTCGACCTTCATCAGGATGTGGGTCAGCTCTTCCGACGCCCGGTAGCTGAGGCCTTCGGCCGCGCGCGGATAGAAGCGCGTGACTTTCGCGCCTTCGATCACCGAGGAGTTGTCGGAGTATGCGACCACCGTGCCTTTCGGCTGCAGCTGGTGCGTATTGCGGATCATCGCGAACAGGGAACGATCCTGCTTTTCGCCATCGATGGTCCAGTCCGCATTGAAGATCTTGTGCCGGCAGTGTTCGCTGTTGGCTTGCGCGAACATCATCAGCTCGACATCGGTCGGGTTGCGGCCCGCCTTGGTGAAGGCGTCGTGCAGATAATCGATCTCGTCATCCGACAGCGCGAGGCCCAGCTCGGTGTTCGCCTGCTCCAGTGCAGCGCGACCGCCGCCGCTCACATCGATGTATTGCAGCGGCTGTGCATCCAGTTCGGTGAACAGGCCGGCCGCGTCTTCGGGTGAACGGACCACGGCTTCGGTCATGCGGTCGTGCAGCAGCGCAGCGACTTCCTGCCACTGCGCAGCGGTCAGCGTTTTCTTGCCAAGCAGGCCGGACTTCAATTGCACCGCATAGATGATGCCGCGCTCGATGCGGTGGATCTCGGTCATGCCGCAGTTGTGCGCGATGTCGGTGGCCTTCGACGCCCACGGCGAGATCGTGCCGAAGCGCGGGATCACGACGAATTGCTCGCCGTCCGCGTTGTCCCGGGTCGGGCCCTCGAAGGGTTCGCCATAGGTCAGCATCGCAGCCAGACGCTCGCGGTCGGCCGCGCTCAGTTCGGCATGGCTGGCGACGAAATGGCAGTAGCGGCCCGAGATCCCGGCAATGGCGGGCTCGACGGATTTCAGTTGGGTTAACAGGCGTTGGATACGGAATGCGGACAGGGCGCTGGAGCCCGGCAGAATGAGCATGTCGGTTAGGCTTGTTGCGTGGCGGGCGGCGGCTGAAACGACGGCGCCCGGCCGGGGTGATGGTCAGACCGCATTATACCCTGCGCCCCTGCGTCACTCCGGCCTGCAGAAGCCCGTGTTATCGTTGTCAGATGACCATCCCGACACTGCAGGATCAGAACCGGCGCGAGCTGGTGCACGCGAGCCTGGCGCTGGCAGACGACAGCACATCCGTCTTCACCCGCATCTACCATGACGAGGCGCTGAAAGCCGCTGCCCACGCGGATGTGATGCGCATGGCCGGCCAGGCACCGGGCCCGTTGGCCGGCATGCCGGTATCGATCAAGGACTTGCTGGACGTGGCCGGCGAGACCACGCTGGCCGGCTCGGTGGTGCTGAAAGACCGCCCGCCGGCAAAGACCGATGCGCCGGTCGTCGCGCGGCTGCGTGCGGCCGGCGCCGCGATCATCGGCAAGACCAACATGACCGAGTTCGCGTTTTCCGGCGTCGGCATCAATCCGCATTACGGCACACCCGGCAATCCAACCGATCCTGCGCGCATCCCCGGCGGGTCATCGTCCGGCGCTGCGGTGTCGGTGGCGGCCGGCATCTGCGTGGCCGCGATCGGCTCCGATACCGGCGGCTCGATCCGCATCCCGGCCGCGCTGTGCGGGCTGGTCGGCTTCAAACCCACCCAGCGACGTGTACCGATCGCGGGCACCGTGCCCTTGTCCACCACGCTGGATACGCTGGGGCCGATTGCGCGCAGCGTCGAGGATTGCGTGCTGGTCGATGCAATCATTGCCGATGCGCCGTTGCAGTTGCCGGCGCTGGGCTTGCGCGGGCTGCGCTTCGCGGTGCCGGAGGACGTGGTGATGGACGATATCGACGACCATGTCGCGCGCGCGTTCACGGCCGCGCTGTCACGACTGTCAGCGGCCGGTGCCGAGATCATCGAGCTGCCGATGAAGCTGCTGGCCGATGCAAAGCAGATCAACCTGTTCTCCCCCATCGAGGCCTGGGCCTGGCATGACCGGCTCGTGACCGAGCGCGAAGCGCTGTATGACCACCGCGTGTCGCAGCGAATTCGGATCGGCGCCAGCTATGGCGCGCAAGACCTGCAACGGCTGCGCGACGAGCGCAAGGGCTGGATCGCGGCGGTCGAGGCGAGCATTGCCGGCTTCGATGCAATCCTGATGCCGACCACCCCGATCGTCGCGCCACGCACCGAGGCATTGCTGGCATCGGACGAGGCCTTCTTCGACGCGAACCGCCTGCTGCTGCGCAATCCGGCACTGATCAATCTGCTCGACGGCTGTGCGCTGTCGCTGCCCTGCCATCGCAGTGGCGACCTGCCGGTGGGCCTGATGGTGGCCGCGCCGGCGATGCAGGATGCAAAAGTGGTGGCGATAGGTGCCGCGATCGAATCGACGCTTCGAGGATAACGACGATGGATGTCACTGTCGCCGACTCCGTACCGCGCCCTGATCGATCGGCCGAGGAGCTGCTGCGCGTCAGCGAGCAGCGCCTCAGGCTGCTCGCAGAGAACGCAAGAGACGTGGTGTGGTCGATGTCGCCGGGTGGCGAGATCACCTATGTCAGTCAGGCCGTTGAAAAACTCAGGGGCATCACGCCGGAAGCGGCCATGAAGGAACCGCTGGACAAGATCCTGACGCCCAGTTCACAGGGCAAGGTGTTGGACTACTTCCAGGCCGTGCATGTCGCGGCTGCAGGAAAATCCGAGCTGCCCACTTTCCGCGGCGACCTCGAGTATTACCGTGCCGATGGCTCGACCTTCTGGACGGAAGTCTTCGCGTTTCCATTGGCAGACTCCGACGGAAACCTGGTCGAGATCCTGGGTGTGACGCGTGATATCAGCGACCGCAAGGAATATGAGGCCAGCCTGCAACGCGCACGCGACCTGGCCGAGCGTGCGAACTCGGCCAAGAGCCGCTTTCTGGCGCATATCAGCCACGAGATCCGCACGCCAATGACCACCATGCTGTCGTGGCTGAGCGTCGCACGCTCGGATGCCGATGCTGAACAGCGGGTGCTGCTGGACAAGGCCCAAGACGCGGGCAAGCTACTATTGGGCATCATCAACGACTTGCTCGACATGTCGCGTATCGAGCATGGATCACTGCAAATAAGCGAGCACAGCTTTTCGCTGGACGGGATGCTGGCGCAAGTGGTGGACCTGATACGACCGGCATGCGAGCAAAAGAACTTGCAGCTGAAGACGCACATCGATCCCGCTGTACCAGCCGCGTTGATCGGCGATCCTTTGCGCATCACCCAGGCGCTGCTGAACCTGGCCAGCAACGCGGTCAAGTTCACCGATCACGGATCCGTGCATATCGAGATCCGTACCGAGCAGCTGACTTCCACATTCTGCCTGCTGCGCTTCGTCGTGACCGATTCGGGCAACGGCATCGCACCCGAATGGCAGGGTCGCTTGTTCGAGGATTTGTTCCAGGTTCCCGATACAACCAGCGGTCGTTCGGGCACAGGCCTTGGCCTCGCGATCTGCAAGCGATTGGCCGCGCTGATGGGTGGCACGGTCGGTGTCGAGTCCGTACCGGGCAAGGGTTCGATGTTCTGGTTCACTGCCCGTGTAGGCCTGGCTGACACGTCGGCAGCCGCCCCACCAGAAGCCCGGCAGATCAGCATGCAAGACAACGCCCCGCACACCGGCGCGGGACTGATGCCTGGCAGTCGCGTACTGCTGGTGGAAGACGACACACCACTGCGCGACGCAATCGCCTACCTGCTCAAGAGCGTGAACTTGGAGGTCATGGAGGCAGGGAATGGGGTCGAGGCGCTGGTCATGCTGAAAAACGTGAGCTTTGATCTGGTGCTGATGGATTTGTCGATGCCCTTGATGGGCGGTGAAGAGTGCACCCGCCGTATCCGGGATGAGCTCCGGCTCACGAATATGCCCGTGGTCGGATTGACCGCCGCCGGCTTCGTTGAGGACCGCCAGCGCTGCATCGATGCCGGCATGAACGACTACCTGACAAAGCCTTTCGACATCGATGACTTGCTGGCCGTGATCAAGCGGCAAATCCCCCTCGGTAGCGCCCGCATCGACTGAGGGCAAATAATCATTGCGAAGTTTGTAATATTTATTTTGCCTTCAAGCGGCTCAGGCGGCTGCCTCGGCTTTGCGTGACAGGCATGCTCCGACCGTCCCTTGCCCTGATGTCCGCTTCCCGCTCGTCTTCTGCCACTTTCCGGTTGTCGTCAATCTTCCGTGAAATTTGTGGCGATACGGGCAAATGATGCAAAGCGTGCTTGCTCATTGACGGACACTTTCACGGACAATTTTTGAGGGTCGCTGAACCATGTCCATGGATTCCCGATTGTTTTGGAATGCAATTGCGGCTACCCTATAGCAGTTTTTGCCCTGCGACGGATATGACGCAGAGGCGCTGAGCCCGGCAGGCATAGACCTGCCCCGTGGTTTGCATACCGGCCACGAGGTCATTCAAGTTCTGGAGTCCAATGCGCGTAGCTGTGATCGGCGGCGGTGTCGTCGGAGTTTGCACTGCCTATTTCCTGGCAGAGGCCGGCCATGAGGTGGCCGTCGTCGAGCGCTACGGCAATGTCGCCCAGGAAGCCAGCTTCGGCAATCTGGACCTGATGGGCCCGGCGGCGGCCCGTCCGTGGTCTACCCCCGGCACCGCGGGTCGCGTGCTGTCGATGCTGTTCCGTCCCGAATCCCCGATGGCGTTCAGCTCCCGGCTGGAACCGGCGATGTGGGGCTGGCTCAAGCGCATGCTGAGCGAGAGCGCGGTCGAACGCTTCAAGCAGAACCAGCACCGCATGCATCGCCTTGCCGCATACAGCCAGGAACTGATGCAGCACCTGGTGCAGCAGCATGAACTGGACTTCCAGCAGCGCAGCGGCGTGATGATGATGTTCCGTAACCAGAAGGAACTGGATCAGGCGCTGCCGCTGATGGAAGCGCTGGGCGAATTCGGTGCGCGCAATGAATTGCTCGATGCGGAAGCCGCGCGCCAGCTGGAGCCGGCGCTGTCCGCTGACACCGTATTCCATTCGGCGCTGTTCATGCCAGACGACTGGGCCGGCAACTGCCCGCTGTTCGTGCGCCAGCTGAAAACCCGCGCGCAGGACATGGGCGTCGAATTCCATTTCAACAGTGAAGTACAGGCGATACGCCCGGAACTCGGCGGCGTGAGCTTCACCATCGACGGCAACAACATCGATGCCGATGCCGTCGTGATCGCCGCCGGCGCCGACAGCCAGCGCCTGCTCAGAGGTATCGGCATCAGCCTGCCGATGTATCCGGTGAAGGTGTATTCCGCATCGACCGCGATCCAGGAATATGAACTGGCGCCGCAAGTGTCGCTGTACGACGATACCTATCGCGTTGCGCTCACGCGGCTGGGCAAGCGTATCCGCATTGCCGGCTGCGCGGAGCTCGGTTCGTCCAGTTTCGATTTGCACCAGAAGGCGATCAACACGCTGGTCCGGGTCGGCGATGACTGGTTCCCGAATGCCGCCAACTACCGTACTGCCAGCTTCTGGTGCGGCCCGACCGCGATGCTGCCTGAAGGCGTGCCCTTGATCGGCACCACAAAGTACGGCAATGTATTCATCAATGCCGGTCATGGCGCAGGTTCCTGGGCGCTGGCCGCCGGCAGCGGCAAGCTGCTGGCTGACCTGATGAGCGAGCGGCGTCCCGAAATCGACATGGATGGCCTGACCCTCACCCGCTATGGCGACCGCTTGCGCTGACCTGCGCAACCTCCGAGACCCCCGAGACCTCGACCTGTACAGCGTCGCGCAGATCCGCGACATCGAGCGCGCCGCGCTTGCGACCCTGCCCCCGTATACCCTGATGCAGCGCGCCGGCCGCGCGACCGCTGCCCGTGCGCTGCAGCTGCTGCATGCGGCGACGCCGGTGCCGCGCGTGCTGGTGGTCGCCGGTCCCGGCAACAATGGCGGCGATGCACTCGAGGCAGCGGCTACGCTGGCAGAACAAGGCATCCATGTCGAGATCCTGCTGCTGGCCGATCCCGCACGCTACGCCGCTGATGCGGCGCTCGCGCATGAACGTGCGACGGACAGCGCCGCAAACTTCCTGGCTCCGACGACAACGCCGTCGGGGGTGTTCCATCTGGCGATCGACGGGCTGTTCGGCATCGGCCTTGCGCGCGCGCCCGAGGATGACTATCGCCGCGCGATCGAGATGCTGAACCAACTCCCCTGCCCGGTGCTCGCGATCGATGTACCCAGCGGGCTGGATGCCGACCATGGCAGCCTGGTCGGTGATGTGGCGGTGCAGGCGACCCAGACCATCACCTTCATCGGCAACAAGTACGGCCTGCATACCGCGCACGGACGCGATTGCGCCGGCGACGTGCATGTCGAGTATCTCGACATCGATCCGGCGCTGTATGACGTGGCCTTGCAGGCTGACGCTGTGAACGACGCAGCGCGCGGCCTGCTGAACCACACCAGTCTGTTCAGTCGGCATACGCAAGCGAGGCTGCATGCATCGCACAAAGGGAGCTTTGGCGACCTGACCGTAATCGGCGGTGCCGACGGCATGGGCGGCGCAGTGCTGCTCGCCGCGCG
>JACCDV010480656.1_pt1 | contig 41328 bp, 43 predicted proteins | sample 7446131 | NCBI WGS metagenome assembly JACCDV01 (sample SAMN15323448, study PRJNA562643) | freshwater metagenome | isolation source: river surface water | place: USA:Blue River Watershed | collected 2017-08-17
TAACCAATTCTTAACTGCCATGCCTAGCATGGCGGATGAGAACTTTGGAGGCACAGTGGTATACCTCTGCGATCACACGGCTAGTGGTGCCATGGGTTTGGTGATTAACCGCCCCACAGATGTTGATTTGGCCACTGTCTTTGATAAGGTTGATCTCAAACTAGAAATCCAGCCTAAAGCCCAAGAGCCTGTTTACTTCGGTGGTCCAGTTCAAACCGATCGTGGTTTTGTATTGCATGAACAAAAGCAGGGTGAGCACACCACGCATTACAACTCATCTCTTCGTATACCTGGTGGCTTAGCTATGACCACGTCAAAAGATGTATTAGAGGAAGTTGCTGCAGGTCATGGGCCTTCACGATTTTTAATGACCTTGGGTTATGCAGGTTGGAGTGCTGGACAACTCGAAGATGAAATAGCCCGCAATGGTTGGCTCAATGTGCCAGCTCCTACTGAAGAAATGGCGTACATCATTTTTGATACGCCTGATGAATACAAGTATCAAAATGTTTTAGCGCTTTTAGGCATTGAGCAAAGCTTCTTATCAACCACTGCTGGGCCTGCTTGATGTCACAAACGATCCTTGCTTTTGACTTTGGTGAGAAGCGCATTGGTGTGGCTGTGGGTAACACCATCACCAAAACAGCAGAACCCCTAAAAATCATTCAAGAAAAAAACCAACAAGATAAGTTTCAAGCAATAGAGCGACTCATAACAGAATGGCAGCCACAATTATTGGTGGTTGGCTTGCCCACCCATCCGGATGGTGCAGAGCATGAGATGACTCAAAAAGCCAAACGTTTTGGTAATCAACTCAAGGGTAGATTCCAGAAAGAAGTGGTGTGGGTTGATGAGCGCTACACTTCTGTATCAGTAGAAGGCGGTAACGATGCCTTGGCAGCTCAACTCATTTTGCAACAGTATTTGAATCATCTATGAACTGGCATGGCCAAAATAGAGCATCGGAGTAAAATACTTGTATTAAATTTAATCAATAGGTTTGATTGTTAAATTGAGTCTATTCATAGTTAACTTTGAATGAAAGCTTATGTCATCCATTCCTAACGCAGAAGATCTTTACCAAATTCTTTTAAAACAATTAAAAGAACAGCGGGCTATCAATCCTGATTTTCAGTTGGCTGGTTTAGCCAGTGGCGGTGCATGGATAGCTGAGCGTTTGGCCAAAGATCTTCAATTGCCAGCCCATGCTGTTATCAATGTTTCATTTCACCGTGATGACTACTCAGAAAAGGGCGTTAAAGCGCTTAATAGTTCAGAGGGTATGTCGACCAAGCTTCCTTTTGAGGTTGAGGGTGCTCACATCATCTTGGTCGACGACATTTTGGATACGGGCAGAACAGTTCGTGCTGCTTTGAATGAATTGTTCGACTATGGCCGTCCGGCCAAGGTTGATTTGGCTGTTTTGGCTGATCGCCACAGAAGACAGTTGCCGGTTGATGCAACTTTCAAGGGGGCTAAAGTTAAAGTGGCTAATGATCAGAGTTTAGTCTTAGAGCAGGCTGAAGATGGGCGTTTTGAATTTACAACCGAAACGAAGTAAGGTTTGTTGATAAAGAATATGAAGTATGTTTAATTAAGTAAGGTGAATTAAACAAATTAAATACCAAGCCTCTAAAACAGTTTAAAACAGATTAAAATACACACCCAAGATGACCAAAACTCCAAGCCAACTTCAGCTCAATGACCAAGGTGAACTCACCCATTTATTGACTTTAGAAGGTTTGTCTAAAGAGCATATTCTTCTTATTCTAGATACTGCCAAACAGTTTGTCGCAGTCAGTGACTCAGACAGAGAAGTTAAAAAAGTGCCTTTGTTAAGAGGCACCAATGTTTTTAACCTCTTCTTTGAAAATTCCACCCGTACCAGAACCACCTTTGAGTTGGCTGCCAAGCGTTTGTCAGCCGATGTGGTAAATCTAGACATACAAACATCATCGACTGCCAAGGGTGAGACTTTGCTGGATACCATTGATAACTTGGTGGCGATGCAGGCTGATATTTTTGTGATGAGACATAAAACCACGGGTGCTGCAGTTGAAGTGGCGCAACACTTGCCACCACATGTTCATGTGATCAACGCGGGTGATGGTACTAATCAACACCCCACGCAAGGTCTACTGGATATCTACACCATGCGTCATTACAAACAAGACTTCACGAAGATCAAAGTAGCCATCATTGGCGACATTGTTCATAGTCGTGTGGCTAAGTCGAATATTCATGCGCTGACCACCTTGGGTTGTAAAGAGATACGTGCCATTGGCCCTGAGAGTTTGTTGCCTAAAGACCTCAATATGATGGGCGTCAAAATCTTCAATAACCTTGAAGAAGGTTTGAAAGATGTTGATGTGGTGATGACTCTCCGTATCCAAAAAGAACGTATGGAAGCAGGGCAAGTGCCTGAAGGAGATGCGTTCTTTAAACAGTGGGGCCTTACTCAAGCAAGGCTCAAACTGGCCAAACCTGATGCGATTGTGATGCATCCTGGCCCCATGAACCGTGAAGTAGAGATCGCCAGTGATGTAGCGGATGGTCCTCAGTCAGTGATTCTTAAGCAAGTAACCTTTGGTATTGCAGTGCGCATGGCAGTAATGTCTATTATTACCAAGAATTAATAATAGATAGCTAAATCTACAAACAATATGAGTAAGAACCAGCTTAGGAGTTTAGTTGAGGATTAACCTTGTGTTTGGTTTTATCCAACAAAACAAGCTATAGAGATAACTATGTTTAAAAAATTGTTTAAATTGCTCACCAAACAAGAGCGTGGGCGAGTTGTTTGGCTTTTATGCATGAACATAATCACGGCCCTTTTTGATATGGCGGGTGTCGCCTCAATCTTGCCTTTTATAGGTTTGCTCACTAACCCACAGTTAATTGAGTCTAATCTTTTTCTTAATATGGTGTATACAAGCTTAGGTTTCCTGGACCCGATGATATTCTTATTTTTCCTAGGTTTAACCACCTTTCTACTTTTAATTATTTCATTGTGTTTTAAGGCTTTCGGCGTGTATTTGCAATCCCGCTTTGCTTTAATGTGCGAGTACAGTATTAGCAAGCGATTGGTAGAGGGTTATTTGTGTCAACCTTATAGCTGGTTTTTAAACCAACATAGTGCTAATTTAGGAAAAACCATCCTCTCTGAAGTTAGCGCCGTTATCAATACTGGCATGATACCTTTGCTAAATTTAATTGCACAAGGCATTACAACAGTTGCCCTGATAACCTTACTAATGATTGTTGATCCATTGCTGGCATTTTCCGTGTGTTTGGTGCTTGCGCTCAGCTATGGGTCAATCTATGCTTTAACGAGGAGTTGGCTCAAGAAGTTGGGTGGGGTGCGTATTTCCGCTAATCAGGAACGCTATATCGCTATAAGTGAAGCCTTTGCCGCAGCTAAAGAAATAAAAATTGGTAGACTGGAGAATATCTATATTCAACGGTTTGCAACTCCTGCCGAAAATTTCGCCAAGAGCCAGGCCGCAGTGCAGTTAATTGCTCAGTTGCCACGCTATATTCTTGAGGCTATTGCCTTTGGCGGTTTGCTCGTTGTCATTTTATACCTTATGGCTAAGAGCAGTAGTTTTACAAATGCACTCCCTGTTGTCGTGCTCTATGCATTTGTTGGCTATCGACTGATGCCGTCTTTACAACAAATCTATGGCGCTATCACCTATCTGAGATTCGCTGGGCCGGCAATCAATTCTCTTCATACTGATTTTATGGATCTTCATGTATATGATTCACATGAGGAAGATATAAAACCCATTGCATTGAGTCAATCTATTACATTAAGTAATATCGTGTATACCTACCCTAATGCTTCTCAACCTGCCCTTAAGGGAATTGATGTATCTATTCCCGTGCAAAGTACTATTGCCTTTGTGGGTGCCACTGGTAGTGGCAAAACTACTTCCGTAGATATTATTTTGGGGTTACTTGAGCCTCAAGAAGGATATCTGAAAATCGATGGCCAACCTATTACCAATGCTAATCGTAGGCAGTGGCAAAGTGCTATTGGCTATGTACCTCAGCATATTTACTTGTCCGACGACACTGTGGCCGCCAACATAGCATTTGGCGTAAGTATCAGGAACATTGATTTAAAAGCTGTTGAGCGTGCTGCTAGGGTAGCTAATCTTCATGACTTTGTGACTGATGGCCTGCCGCAGGGATACAACACAAAAGTTGGCGAGCGCGGCGTGCGTTTATCAGGCGGACAGCGTCAACGTATCGGTATTGCACGTGCTCTTTACCACAATCCACAAGTACTAATTCTAGATGAAGCAACTAGTGCACTTGATGGTTTGACTGAGCAAGCAGTAATGGAGGCAGTCAATAACTTGGGGTATGAGGTGACAGTTATCCTAATTGCTCATCGCCTTAGTACTGTGCGTCAATGCGATCAGATCTTTGTGTTTGAGAGTGGCAAAGTGAGTGCTGCTGGCACTTATGAGGAGCTCATTGCAACTAATCAGCATTTTGCAGCAATGGCTAAAAGAGGGTAATTAGTTTTTTTTGTATTAAGATTATTGTTGTGTTAGAAAATACCCCTATACTTTTTACTGGCGGTTCTGGTCTCTTAGCCCTTAATTGGGCTCAGGCGATGAGGAATCGTTGCATTCCAATACTAGGTTTGCACGAACGTAATGTTTCACTGAATCAAACCTTTTCAAAAAAAATTAATCTTGAGTCAGTTGATAAGCTCATGCGCATATTGGAGGATATAAAGTGTCAAGTTGTAGTCAATACTGCCGGACTAGCTAGTGTCGAGCAGTGCGAATCTGAGCCCGTACTTGCTCATCACGTTAATGTAACCATTGCTTCAAATGTGGCCAGAGCCTGCGCTAACTTGGGCATAAAACTGGTTCACATATCTACTGATCATTTGTTTTCTGGCGAACAGGCGATGGTTATAGAGAGCCAACCTACTGCCCCTATAAATGTTTATGGTAAAACAAAAGCTGAAGCTGAGCATAGGGTGTCTGAAATCAATCCAGAGGCAATGGTAATTCGGACGAATTTTTATGGCTGGGGAACAGGTTACCGCGAGTCATTTAGTGATATGGTTATAAAAGAGCTACGATTGCATCATGAGATAACATTATTTCAAGATGTCTCCTATACACCTATTTTAATTGAGCATGCTGCAAAGATAGTTCATGATCTTCTTAATCTAAAAGTTAGCGGTATTTTTCATGTAGTAGGGGATGATCGGATTTCTAAATATGAATTTGGGCTTCATATCGCTGAAAAATTTGGGCTTGATTCTAGTAAAATTGTCCCTGGCTTTTTGGTCAATCAATCCCAATTAACCCGAAGACCGATTGATATGAGTCTATCAAATAGTAAAGTCAAGAATTTGCTTGGTCGACCAGTTGGAGGCATTCAAGAGCAAATCGCAACACTTCACCAGCAAGAGTGCAACGGACTTGCCCTAGAATTACAAAAATTATGATTCCATATGGAAAACATCACATTGACGAAGAAGATATCCAAGCGGTTGTGGATGTTTTAAGAAATGGTGTGTTGACTCAAGGACCAGTAATAGGGGCCTTCGAGCAAGCAGTTGCTGCTTATGTAGGCGCAAAGTATGCTGTAGCAGTTTCTAGTGCTACAGCAGCACTTCATTTGACTGCAATTGTCGCGGGCGTTGGCCCTGGCAAAACTTTGATTACAAGCCCAATAACTTTTGTCTCTAGTGCTAATGCAGGTCTTTATGCTGGCGGTCAAGTTGCATTCGCAGATATAGACCCAACCACAGTCAATATGTCACCAGCGTCCTTAAAGTTGACGCTCGAAAGAAATCCAAATACCAAGGCGGTGGTTCCGGTTCATTTCGCAGGATTACCTTGTGACATGCCGGCTATCAAGAAACTTGCGGATAATATGGGTGCAGTAGTTATTGAAGATGCTGCCCATGCGCTTGGAGCGTCTTACCCTGATGGTCGTCGCGTTGGTTGTTGCTCGCACTCATTGATGACCATTTTTTCCTTTCATCCAGTTAAAGCAATTGCCGCCGGAGAGGGGGGGATGATTACCACAAATGATGAACAAGTTTACAGAAAACTTTTGCGGCTGCGCAGTCATGGAATCAATAAGTTAGGGGATCCACTGATTGAAACAGAACAAAGTCTAACCAACGGACAGCTCAATCCTTGGTACTACGAAATGCAAGAATTAGGCTTTCATTACCGCATTACTGACATACAGTCAGCTCTGGGGCTCTCCCAAGTTGGTAAGCTCGATCAGTTCATTTCGCGCAGGAGGGAGCTAGTAAAGCGTTATGACTCAGCCTTCAGTTCGATGAAAAATTTTCGGCCAGCTCAAAACACAGGACGGAATTGGAGTGGCCATCACCTCTATTTACTTCGGATTGATTTTGGTTCAACTGCAATCAATAGAGCTGAGTTGATTCGAGCGCTAAACTCCAGAGGAATTGGTAGTCAAGTGCATTATATCCCCGTACCAAATCAACCCTATTACCGTCAACTAGGGCATAGCTTAACGGACTGCCCTCATGCCCAGCAGTATTATCAAGAGACTTTAAGTATTCCACTATTTTACGGTCTAACAAATGAGCAACAAGACAAAATTATTACTGAAATTATAGGTTTAGTGGCGTGAGGCTAGCTCTTGGATCAGCTCAATTCGGTATGCATTATGGGGTTGCCAATCAAGCTGGTCAAATCACATTGTCTGAAGCAAGAAAAATACTTCAATTTGCGTCAGATAGTGGCATCAATGTTCTTGATACTGCAATTAGTTATGGTGAAAGTGAAAGCCGGTTAGGACAAGCGGGAGTTCGAGGTTTTAAAGTTATAACAAAAATCCCAGCAATTCCAATTGGATGCAACAATATTGCAGAGTGGGCTAGCGAGCAAATTACAGCTTCGATGATTAGACTTGGCGTTTTGAGTCTATATGGCATATTGCTGCATCGCTCTGATGATTTGCTCGGTAGCAATGGAAAGATACTTTATGAGACACTGCTCAAATTTAAGGATGCTGGAAAAATACAAAAGTTAGGCGTGTCGATTTATTCACCACATGAACTTGACAATATTGACAACTTATTCAGTATACAGTTAGTGCAAGCGCCGTTTAATATTCTTGATCAGCGGCTATACTTATCAGGATGGTTAGATAAGTTAAATGCTAGAGATATAGAAGTTCATACACGTTCAGTTTTTTTGCAAGGTCTTTTATTGATGAGGCCAAGCGAACGTCCAAGTAAATTCAAAAGATGGTCGACATTTTGGTCTAAATGGGACAGATGGATCGAGCAATCTGGAGTAACGCCTGTGTCGGCCTGTATTCGATTCACTGGCGCATTTCCTCAAATTGATAAACTTATTGTTGGTGTCGATAACATAAGTCAATTGCAAGAAATTATTTTGGCTTCTGAGGAGCCGCCACTTGAGGTGCCCAGTTGGCAAAGCGAGATCAATTCTGACTTGTTTATGCCCTCAAACTGGGCTGGACTTTCATAGCTGCTGTTTGAAGAGAAGGAATAAAAGTGAGCGTTGAAATTATTGCAGAATTGGCACAGGGATTTGAGGGGCGCCCAGAGCAAGCAAGAATGTTATTAAAGGCGGCGGCGGCGGCTGGTGCCGATGCAGCTAAATTTCAACTTGTTTATGCTGATGAATTAGCTACGCCAGATTATAAGTATTATGATTTATTTCAGTCCCTAGAAATGCCTGATGAAGTATGGATGGGATTGGCAGCTTATGCGTTAGATTTGGGTATCAAGCTGCAGCTTGATATCTTTGGTATGCGTAGCCTAAACCTAGCTACAAAAATTGGCGTATCTACAGTAAAGCTTCACGGAACTGATATATCAAATCTAGGATTGTTAAATCAAGTTGCGAATAGTTCAGTAAAAAAAGTGTTGCTGGGTGCTGGTGGGGCGCATTTAAGTGAGCTCGAGCGAGCTATTAGTGTCCTCTCGGCTAAAGACCTAGTTATAATTCTTGGCTTCCAGGGCTACCCAACCCCAAATAATTCAAATCAAATATCTCGCGTGCAGTTATTGACTCAGCGATTTGTTGCCATGCACCCTAATTTGAGGATTGGATTTGCAGATCATGCTTCACCCAATAGCCCTTTACGCTATTCTTTGGCTGCAATGGCAATTGGGGCGGGTGCAAAAGTAGTTGAAAAACATCTTACCCTTAGTAGGCTTATGAAGTTAGAAGACCACGAGTCAGCCTTGAATGTAGAAGAGTTTTTGGAATTTACTGAAACAGTTCGAGGTTGCATGCTGGCATTTGGTTTTGCTGCAGATGTTGAGAATTTTGATATGAGTGAGTCTGAGTGTGCCTACCGTAAGATGATACGTCGGCATGTAGTTGCGAGCCGAAATCTCGAAATTGGCGAAGAGATATCACCTTCCGATCTTATATTAAAGAGAACATCGGCTGGTCAGGCAATTACCGATCTTTCATTGGTATATCAAAAGACTGTCAAGCAGGCTGTTAGCATTAACTCCCCAATCTTACCCAAGGATATTTCTTAGCATGGTTTTTATGAAAAGACATCTTGTCGCTGCTATTGCTTGTCGTAATCAGGGTTCACGCTTGTATGGTAAGCCGATTCAAAATTTGGATATTGATAAAGGTATTCGAATAATCGACAACATAGTTGACTGTCTAAGGTCGATTCAATGTATCGATGAAATTGTTCTTGGAATTTCGGAAGGTATCGAAAATGAGGTTTTTATAGATATTGCTGAGGAAAAAGGTCTTAGGTATGTGGTTGGTGATCAAATCGATGTCCTATCTCGCCTGATAAAATGTGGTCAACTTGCTGGCGCATCGGATATATTTAGGGTAACCAGCGAATCGCCATTTCTATGTTTTGAGTATGTAGAGGAGCTATGGGTTCGACATCAAGAAGAGGAGGCTGATGCCACATTCTTCGACGATGTGATTGATGGTTGTGGATTTGAGTTAATAGGACTAAAAGCGCTAGAAGAATCACATAAGAAGGGCGGCAATAGACACCGTAGCGAATTATGTACGCTATACATTCGAGAACACCATCATTCATTTAAGATTATCAGACCAAGAGTACCAAAAGAGCTGAATCGAAAAGATCTTAGGCTTACAGTTGATAACCCGGAAGATCTCGCTGTATGTCGAATTGTTTATGGGGCATTTAAAGAGCAGGCTCCTAACATACCTGTTGCTGAAATTATAAAATTCCTAGATAGAAATCCAAAATTAATAGAGCATGTTGCCCCCTACACAGAAGTAGGCTATTCCACAATGTATATTTGAATATACTTTATGATGGAACTGTTAGTTGTGAACTTAGCTCTAGAACGTTTTATGAGTAAAAATCTAATGTGTCGGTTAACTGGCTTTGATGTCAAATGAAATGAGCAGCAAAAAACTTAACTACGAAATAGGTAAAAGTATTAATTCATGAAAATAGTAATTCTTGCAGGAGGATTGGGTACCAGAATTTCAGAGGAGTCTGATATGAAGCCTAAGCCAATGATTGAAATTGGAGGGAAACCAATCCTTTGGCATATTATGAAGATTTATTCAAGTTATGGATTCAACGACTTTATCATCTGTTGCGGTTATAAAGGCTACATGATTAAGGAGTATTTCGCTAATTATTTTTTGCATATGTCAGATGTAACTTTTGATTTGACAAAAAAAAATGAGTTATTTATACATCGCCAAAATGTTGAACCCTGGAAAGTAACTTTAGTTGACACTGGAGAGAATACATTAACCGGAGGTCGCTTAAAACGTATCTATGAATATGTAAAAAAAGATGATGCATTCTGCTTTACTTATGGCGACGGTTTAACAGATATAGATATAAAAGAATTAGTAAAATACCATTATTCGCACAAAAAAATGGCAACTATTTCAGCTACTGTTCCGCCAGGACGATATGGGGCGCTTGAACTTGAGGGTGATAGGGTGAAAAACTTTATAGAGAAACCTCGTGGGGATGGAGGCTTGATAAATGGCGGCTTTTTCGTCTTATCGCCAACTTGCTTGGAAATAATTTCAGGTGATGACTGTACTTGGGAAGAGGGTCCCTTAAATCATTTATCTAGTATTGGTGAGTTAATGGCATACAAACACCTTGGTTTCTGGCAGCCGATGGATACTTTGAGGGAAAAGAGATACCTTGAGCAACTATGGGAGAGTGGCTCCCCTCCGTGGAAAAATTGGTGATTTTTAAATAATTACACTGAACATTTATGAAAATTTTAATTACCGGGAATATGGGTTATGTTGGCCCGCTTGTAGTTTCAGCACTAAGGAAAAAATTTAATAACTGCTATTTGTACGGTATTGACTCTGGATTTTTTGCTCATTGCTTGTTAGATAAAGATGCAGCGATGTCTGAAGTGTTTGTTGATCAGCAACTTTTTCTCGATATTCGCAATATCTCAGCCGCACATCTGGAAGGCATTGATCATGTAATTCACTTGGCTTCAATTTCAAATGATCCAATGGGGAAACTTTATGAACATCAAACATGGGATATTAATTCTTTAGCTTCTTCAAGGTTAGCAGAAATGGCAAAAGGTGCTGGCGTAAAGTCTTTTACATTTGCCTCAAGTTGCAGTATCTACGGACTAGGAGATGATCATCCAAGAGCAGAGGATGACAAAGTTAACCCATTAACTACATACGCAAAATCTAAATTTTTTTTAGAAGAAGCATTAAAGCCTCTCGCTGATAATAATTTTAAGGTTACATGTTTGCGATTCGCAACTGCATGTGGATGGAGTCCTAGATGTAGATTTGATTTAGTCGTAAATGATTTTGTTGCTTCAGCTATGACTCATAAAAAAATATCTATCTTGAGTGATGGAAGTCCTTGGAGACCAATGATTCACGTTCAGGATATGGCAAAAGTATTAGTTTGGGGGATTGATAGAGAGTCTGGCGGCAATTATTTGGTTGTTAATGCGGGTGCAAATCAAAATAATTTCCAGGTCAAAGATTTAGCCAAAATTGTAGCTTCAGTTATTCCAAATACCGTTATAGAAATCGCCAAAGATGGCGGTCCAGACAAAAGATCATATAGGGTAAGCTTTGATAATTTGGAAAAATTGACTGGTTCAACATTTATTGAGTGGACTGTTAGGGCTGCTTCCCAGGATTTATTTGATAAATTGAAGGGGATTCAATTCAAGGATGAAGACCTTCAGTCCTCTAGGTATATACGCTTTAATGTGTTAAAAAAAATGCAATCAACTGGGCTTCTGAATTCAGATCTTAAGTGGAATTTATAAATTTTTAATTCAAGGTTAATCGCTATGAATCAAACAAACCAATTAGAGGCAGAAGCAGCTGCTTTCGACAAAAGAATTTCAGAAAGAGTTAAGTTAGGATTTATTCCAGATTTGCGAAGGGCCGTTAAATGTGATTTTTTTTATAAAAGTTTTTGGAGAGACCCTCAATTCATTCATTTATATTTAGGTAGAATTATTGATGGTTATTTAGATCTTTTGAATAAGTATTCATTAAAGAATGCGAAAATATTAGATGTTGGTTGTGGGGCCGGTTATATGGCATTAGAATTGGCAAGAAATGGCTATCATGTAGATGCATTTGATATCTCTTCCGCATGCATCAGGGAGGCTCAAAAAGTTTTGGATGAAAATCCCTATAAAGAAGGTTTTGGGTCTTTAACTTATAAGGTTATGCCACTAGATAAAGCAACTGGAATTTATGATGTTGTGCTTTTTAGTGTCTCCCTTCATCATATGACAAACCTTGAGGCTGCATTGGAAAAGGCAAGCTCCCTCCTCAAACCTGGTGGTTGTATTCTTTGTTATGAGCCATGTCATGATCTTTGGACAAAAAAAGATGCTGCGCAAGTTCTATTAATAAGAGGTCTTTTAACGCTAACAAATAACTGGTATGACCAAGACGAGTTGGCAACTTCTTTATTTAATGAGAAGGGCATTAGCATAGGAATTGATGCAATTCATGAGGAATATCATGAGGAAAGAGATAAAAATGAGGTCGGCCAATCACCCAATGATAATGAGGCGAGCGGCCAAGAAATGATTGATGCGCTTAATTTAAAATTTGAAAAACTTGAAATGAGAAATGGGCATTCATTTATTTATAGGTTGCTAGGTGGAATCAGAGGCACACAAAAGCAAATAGAAAGTCTTGCCAACTTTTTAGCAGCCTATGATAGATTTTCTGTAAAAGAAGGATTTTTGAATCCAAACGGATTTTATTTTATTGGCAGAAAAAATGAAACAGATAACAATTAATTTTGAAGAAAATAAAGTTGTAGAGTTCCACTCAAGCGGAGATTCCACAACTTATTCTATAGATACCTCGGAAGGTTTTGATTTAATTTCAAAAGCTTATTTGCGGGCAGGCTGGGATAATAAATACGTATATAGCTTTACTTGGATGGGTAGGCCAATTATCCAATTGCCAGATGACGTAATGCGGATCCAAGAACTCATTTATATGATTCAACCTGATGTTTTGATTGAAATTGGAGTTGCTCATGGAGGCTCTTTAATTTTTTACGCAAGTCTAATGGAGGCAATGGGTAAGGGTCGAGTTGTTGGCGTTGATTTGGAAATAAGAGCCCATAACAGGTTAGAAATTGAGAGGCATAGAATGTTCTCAAGGATTGATTTAATTGAGGGCGATTCAATTAATAAAAATACTGTTGATGATGTAAGGTCTCGCATCCATAGCGGAGATAAGGTAATGGTTTTATTGGATGGAAATCATTCCTATAAACATGTTTTAGCAGAGTTAGAAATATATGGGGAATTGGTATCTAAGGATTCTTATATCCTTGCAATGGATGGTATTCAAAGAGATTTGGTCGGGGCCCCTCGGTCAAGTGAAGATTGGAGTTGGAATAACGCGGCAAATGCCGCAGAAGACTTTGTTAAAGCAAACAAAAATTTTATTCTAGATTATCCAGCTCCGCTATTTAATGAGGGTAAAGTCACGAATCCAGTTACGTACTGGCCTAGTGCATATGTAAAAAAAATAGCCTAATGAGTACATCTAAATTGCAAAAAAAAGTCGTGAAAGAGAAGATTTTATGTCGAATATGTAATTGCGATTTAAATATCGTGTGCGTAGATTTGGGATTAAGTCCGATTGCAAATGATTTAGTGAAGTTTGAAGATATTAATTTAGGTGAAGAGTTTTATCCACTTAAGGCAATGGTTTGTAACAATTGCTGGTTAGTGCAGTTATCCTACTCTCACCAAAGGGAAAGAATATTTTCGAGTGAGTATCCATATTTTTCGTCAATATCAACATCATGGCTGAAGCATGCTGAAAACTATGTCGAAGAAATAATAGATTTTCTTAATCTTAATTCTTCAAGCAAAATAATTGAAATTGCAAGTAACGATGGATATCTCCTGAAAAATTTTAAATCAATTGGAGCAAAGATACTTGGTGTAGAGCCTTGTAAAAATGTGGCTGAATATGCGATAACTAAAAATCAAGTCCCTACTATTTCTGAATTTCTCACGAAAGAAAGTGCTTTGGTTATATCACGGCAGTTTGGCAAGGTTGATCTTGTAGTTGCAAATAATGTATTGGCACACGTCCCTAATACCATTGATTTTCTTATGGGGGTAAGTGAATTATTGTCGCTTAATGCTGTTGCAACATTTGAGTTTCCCCATCTTCTATCAATTATAAAAAAAAATCAATTCGACACAATATATCATGAGCATTATTCATACTTATCGGTACTTTCGGTTCAGTATGCTTTGAATAAAGTTGGACTTAGAATATTTAAAATTCAGTCATTGAATACACATGGCGGTTCCTTGAGAGTATTTGCATGTCATCAAAACGCTAAATTTAGAACCGACGATAGCGTTGCAACGATTATAAATTCTGAGATTGAGAATGGGCTAAATGATATTGAAACCTATAATGAATTTGAATATAGGGTTCAAGAGCTAAAGTGTGAATTACTATCATGCTTAATAGGAATTAAAAGGGAAGGCAAAAAAATAGTTGCTTATGGTGCACCAGCAAAAGGAAATACTCTTTTAAATTATTGCGGTATTGGTAACGATTTCTTGGATTACACGGTTGATTTAAGTCCCCATAAGCAAGGGTTATATTTGCCGGGAAGTAGACTTGAAATCTTATCGCCTGATGTTTTATATCGAGACAAACCTGATTATATATTGTTGCTACCATGGAATTTAAAAGCTGAAATAGTCGATCAGCACAAATCAGTTCGTGATTGGGGTGGAAAATTTATAGTTCCGATACCAAATGTGGAGATAATTTAATTTGAGGGTAAATAAAACTCCAATTGAGGGTTTACTTATACTAAACCATGACAAATATCATGATACAAGGGGTGTTTTTGAGAGAATTTATTGTAAAGATGAGTTTTTAGGCTTGGGGTTAAAAGCTGATTTTGTTCAAACTAGTCTATCATTCAATCAGAAGATAAATACCTTGCGAGGTTTGCATTATCAGCAATCTCCGCATCAAGAGGTGAAGCTGGTAAAGTGCCTGCATGGAGCAATCTACGATGTAGTTGTTGATTTAAGAGTTAACTCTCCAACGTACTGTTTTTGGCACTCGGAGATACTTAGTTCTGATGACGGAAAAAGTATTCTTGTCCCAGAGGGATGCGCACACGGTTTTTTAACGCTTAAAGAAAATACGACTATACTCTATCAAATTTCAGATTTTTACAACTATAGTTCTGCAGCAGGTGTTCGTTGGAATGACCCAAAATTTTCTATTACTTGGCCGACAATACCAGAGGTAATATCAGAGAAAGATAATAATTTTCCTTTGATTACTTGAGTAGATTTTAAGTTAATTCGTAGAATATAAATTCTAGTTAATTAAATTGGTGGGTGTGATGAATATATTTATTACAGATGATGATATGTGTACAACCCAAAAGCTAAATTTAGCTAGAGTACAAAAATGGCTAATTGCTAATGGCTGCCAAGTGGTTGAGAATCCTAATCAATCAGATAAAGTACTGTGCATGACTTGTAATGGCTGGTCTCTTTTAGAAGATGCGTCCTTTAGTCGCATTGAAAAATATAAGCATAGTTATTCAGATAGGATGATTGTTCTGGGATGTGTTGTGGATGCGCATCCTGATAAGTTAGCAAAAACTTGGAGTGGGCCAACAGTTAGAACTAAAAGTGACGAAACCTATTCTTTTAGTCAAATAGAAGAACTCTTTCCAGATTTCAAAATTAGATTAAAGGATATACCTGCGCAGTCCATTTTCCGGAGGAAAGAGGACTATCGCGATTATAATTTATCAAAGAGATTTATAAATATTGCCGAGGGATGCGCATTTGCCTGTACTTTTTGCACTCATAAGCCCGGACTTGGAAGCCGTAGAAGTAGGCCATTAAACGAGATTATGGAACAAATAAGTCAATGTGTTGATGATAACGTTAAGATAATAAACTTGATGGGTATGGAAACATCAATGTGGGGTATTGAGCATGGAAGTAATTATGCAAAATTGCTCAAAGAGGTTTTAGATTTTAATGACTCATATCAGGTACATGTAGCTCAATTTAATGCAAGTGGAGTGGCTAGGTATGGCGACGAGCTTTTACCTTTATTTCAGAATAAACGCGTAACTGATATTCAGGCTCCGATTCAATCTACTTCCACTAGACTTCTAAAGATGATGAATCGTAAGCAACATAGCGACACCATAGGACCGTTTTTTAAGCAAGTGCGGGATAAAAATAGTAGGGTAGTTTTAAGAACAGATCTTATTATTGGTTGGCCAACAGAAACACTCGAAGAAAGGTTGGACTCCTTAGATTTTGTAGGCAACCATTTTGATGAGGTTGCTCTTTATACAATTGAGTTATCACCCGATCTTCCAGCATGGAAATATCAAGAATTAGCCTTTACCTCAGACGAATTAATGCAAATCAGAAGTGAATCCTTAGATTATATTCAAAAAAAATATCCTGAACTTGTAGTCCATTCTGGACAGCAAGATGATGCAATGATGCGAAGCGTAGAGGAAAAGAGGATAGCCCTTCATTTGAAGAGAAATTACTCACAAATTTTATAACTACAGTTGTCCCTCTTACTGTAAGCCGTTCATTATTTGCCAACTTGAAGAGGGAGGGCTAAATGGCGAATGCAATGATTACAATTTTAATTTTTTCATACAATCGCCCCTATCATCTCGAAAAAGCAATAAATTATTGGGGTAAGTTTAATTATCCAGTAATCATCGCAGATGGTTCGAGTGCACCTTTAATAAAAAAAATACCAAAAAATATTGAGTATTTGCATCGCCCTGGAACTGGATTTTTAGAGCGCATCCGCGAAATGTCTGAGAAGGTTAAAACTAGCTATATTGTCTTAAATCCCGATGATGATTTTATAGGAGTTGATGGGCTTCAATTCACGATAGATTTTTTAAATAAAAACCCTGATTACTCTTCTGCACAAGGTCTTTACACAAGGTACGAAAAAAGAGAGCCTCAGGGTTATATATACTCTCATTGGGATTATAGTTATGCCGCCAATTATTCCCATGTTGATTTATCTGCGGAAAATAGAATATTAGCGGCAATGTCGCATCCAATTATGCATTATTGCTACAGTGTGATGAAATTGGATTGCTTAGTGCGCGCATTGAGAATTCTTGATGGCATTGATGAATCTTCAATGTCAGTTTCAACCTTTGAGATTAGTTTCATTTATGGGCTAATGTCACATGGAAAATATACTACATTGCCTGTGTTTTATATGGCAAGAGAGCTGGCTATACGTCAAAATGATATAGCTTTTGATGATTGGGTTGATTCAAATTCAGAGTCAGGATACGCTCAGTGGCGTTCTAATATTTTTCAGACACTTGATAAGGATTGTGGAATGTCTCTTTTGCGGTCAGCAAAAATTATTGATCAATCAATTGGGCTTATTTTTGATGGACTTCATGCTAAGAGAATTGCTATTAATGCCGCCGTCAAAGATAATAAAATTAAATCATTAAAAAAAATAATTAAAAGTACATTATCCACTGCATGCTTAAATAACTTACATTTAATTTATTTTAAGTTAAATTTTTTCAGATGTTTATATCGTATGTTCGGAACTGATATAAGAGCCTATATTTTATTTTTTAGAGATTGGAGTAGGATTAAATCAGCGATTAGAGATTAAGCATTATTTCATTATTCCCCCAATTAGAATAGAAATATTAGGTAATTAAAATTTTAAAAAATCATTAGAGTATTAATAATAAAAAAACAGGAGATTAAGGTTTTAAAAAATATGAACAAGATTAATAATTTTAATAAATCTAAAAAGTTCTCTACGGAGATTCACCAGCTTATACCTGGTGGTGCGCATACATATTCAAAAGGCGATGACCAGTTCCCTATAAATGCTCCGGCTGCAATTTCTTATGGAAAAGGTGCGCATGTCTGGGATATAGATGGAAATGAATTTATTGACTGTAGTATGGGGTTAACGTCAGTCTCAATCGGACATGGCTATGAACCGGTGGCGCGCGCAGTCTGTGATTCAGCATTTCAAGGCACCAACTTTCAGCGACCTGCAGCTATCGAGTTGGAAGCTGCAAGGTTATTTCTTGACACGGTCCAGTCTGGCGACATGGTTAAGTTTGCTAAGAATGGTTCAACAGTTGTTACTGCTGCAGTCAAATTAGCTCGTGCTTTTACGGGGCGCAGTAGAGTTGCCATTGCTCGCGAGCATAACTTTTTTAGCTTTGACGACTGGTTTATCGCAACTACACCCTGTGATCTTGGAATTCCGAAGCAAATCCGCTCTATGACAACTGCATTTAGTTATAACAACTACGAGTCAGTCGAAGCGTTGCTTGTGAATGATGATCATGATATTGCCTGTTTAATAATGGAACCTGTAAAGTTTGATCCGCCCAAAAATGATTTTTTACATAAGGTTGCTGCATTGTGTAAGGACCGCGGAGTAGTCTTTATTCTTGATGAAATGGTATCTGGGTTCAAATGGAGTCTGCAAGGCGCCCATAATTTTTTTGGGGTCAAGCCCGACATGTCAACTTGGGGTAAAGGAATCGCCAACGGGTTTTCTGCGTGTGCATTAACTGGACGTGCCGACATCATGGAGCTGGGGGGTATCCGCCGCGAGGGGGATGACAAGCTTTTCTTGATTTCAAGTACCCATGGTGCAGAGACTACTGGTCTTGCAGCAATGATTGCCACCATTAACGAATTCACTCAGCACGACATGATTGCAAATAACTGGGACAAGGGCAAAGCATTAAAGAATCGCCTTGAGCATATCATCAGCAAGCACGGTTTAGATGACTCGTTGAAATTAATGGGCTATCCATGCTTATTTATGCTAATTTGTCTTGATTCTGCAGGTAAGCTAAATGACTCATTTCGAACCTTGATGATGCAGGAAATGATCGCCCGTGGCATACTTTTTCAGGGGTTATTCTTTCTCACTTGGTCTCATCAACAGCTAGAAATAGATCAGATTGCCATGGCTTTCGACGAATCATGCTCTATCTACCGAAAAGCGATTGATCTTGGTACCACTAAGGATCTATTGATTGGACGACCAGCAAAACCAGTCTTTCGCAAGAAAATCTAATAGATTCTCAAGGCCGAAAAGTGAGGATTATCTTTCGTACTGATGCATCCGTCCAAATTGGAATTGGACATGTTATGCGCTGTATAACCCTAGCCGATGCACTAAAAGCTAAAGGGGGGGAGTGCAAATTTATCTGTCGCGAACATGAAGGTAATTTAATAGAGCAAATTCGTCAACGTGGTCATGTAGCAGTAAGTTTGCCAATTGATTTGGGAAATCTAGCAAATCATAATGTGAAAGAAAGAGGGGTGCTAAGTCATGCTTCATGGCTTGGAACTGATTGGACTATCGATGCCGCCCAAACTAAAGTCATTGCTGGTGAGACGGAGGTTGATTGGCTTATTGTCGATCACTATGCTCTTGATATTCGTTGGGAGCAATCATTGCGTTCAAGTTGCCGAAAGTTAATGGTGATTGATGATCTAGCAGACCGTAAACACGACTGCGATATACTGCTTGATCAGGGCTTGGGAAGTAATGCGTATAGTTACGATGGTATTGTGCCTGAGGGCTGTAATATTCTAATTGGCCCATCTTATGCCATGCTTCGTCCTGAGTTTGCAGATTTGCGTGATTTTAGCTTGCGTCGCCGATTGATACCTAAGTTAGAGCACCTACTGATTTCAATGGGTGGTGTAGATCACGCTGACGCCACAGGACATATTCTTAAATCGTTAATAGATTGCCGGCTTCCCAAAGATATTAGCATTACTGTTGTGATGGGATCGCACGCACCATGGTTGGAGCAAGTAAAGTTGATTGCAACAAAGATGCCGTATCCAACTAAGGTTATGGTTAATGTGCAAAATATGGCAGTATTGATGGCGAATAGTGATTTGGCAATTGGTGCATCAGGCAGCACCTCATGGGAGCGATGCTCCTTAGGATTGCCTTCTCTAATTGGTGTATTTGGCGCTAACCAAAAATCGATTGCAAATGAATTAGTGTTGGCTGGTGCTGCTAAGAAATTTGACCGACCAACCGAAGTAACTATAATGATTAAAGACTTATTCAATAATCTAGAATCGCTCTCAAATATGAGTAAATATGCTGCAGAAGTCACAGATGGATGCGGAACACAGCGTGTCGTAGCCCAATTTTTGGAAAACGGAAGCACGTGAGAATAACTTTACTTTGCAGTGACTTGCTTCATCCTGTAAATCAATATTTAGCTAGCTGGATTGAGGGCAATAAGCATAAATATGAGATTAGTTTTGTTCGTACGAGCAAGGAACTGCCTGGCGGCGAGATATTATTCTTGATTTCATGTACGGAAATCTTAAGCGAAGCTGACAGGGCAGCATATAAATCTACTTTAGTATTACATGCTAGCAAACTACCGTCTGGTCGTGGGTGGAGCCCACATATTTGGGAAATAATTGGTGGCGCAAATCAAATTACGGTTAGTCTTGTTGAAGCCGAGGATGATGTTGATAGTGGCCGGTTATGGCATCAAATCACGTTTCCTGTCCCCAAAGATGCTCTTTGGAACGAAATCAATAACTTACTTTTTGATATCGAGATTAGGTTGATAGATCTCGCAATTAAAGAATATAAGATTATAAGTCCCGTTGAGCAGAATCAAGATATTGAACCAACCTATTTTCCCCGAAGAAAACCAGTTGATAGCAAAATCGACCCAGAACTTAGTATCGCAAGTCAATTTGACCAGATACGAGTTTGTGATCCAGCGCGTTTCCCAGCATACTTTGAGCTTCATGGACATAGGTATAAACTTATTCTAGAGAAGATAAACAATCCTCCGGACATCAATTAAATTGCGTAATACTTGCTGCAACAGTTCATTTTGCAGTACTCTAGAAGATTGGTAAAATTGTAATTCTTGTGAGGAAAAAATGATTACCATAGGTAACAAAAGGATCGGCATTGGCGAAACACCGTTCATCATTGCTGAAATGTCAGGCAACCATAATCAGTCACTTGATCGAGCCCTTGAGATTGTCGAATCTGCAGCCAATTCAGGTGTTCATGCTCTAAAAATTCAAACTTATACTCCTGACACCATGACCATTGATCTGGATGAGCGTGAATTTCATATCAGTGATAAAAAAAGTCCTTGGGCAGGCTCTTCACTTTACAAACTTTACAGCGAGGCTTATACCCCCTGGGAATGGCATAAGCCAATTTTTGAGCGTGCTCGCGAATTGGGGATGATCCCTTTCAGCACTCCTTTTGATGCAACAGCAGTCGAATTTCTTGAGAGTCTTAATGTTCCCTGTTACAAGATTGCATCGTTTGAAAATACAGATTTACCATTGATAAGACGTGTTGCTGCAACTGGTAAGCCGATAATTATTTCTACTGGAATGGCCACTGTGGCAGAGCTCGATGAAACTGTTCGCACTGCACGTGAGGCGGGATGCAAGGATCTGATTCTCTTAAAGTGCACTAGTACCTATCCGGCAACAGCTGAATTTACTAATATATTGACTATCCCACATTTACGTGGACTATTCGACTGTGAGGTCGGATTATCTGATCATACGATGGGGGTCGGTGTATCAGTTGCTAGCGTCGCCCTTGGTGCTACCGTTATTGAAAAGCACTTCACGCTTAATCGGGAGGATGGGGGAGTGGATAGTACTTTTTCTATGGAGCCGGCAGAAATGGCGCAGCTAGTGATTGAAACAAATCGTGCTTGGCAGTCAATTGGCCGTATTAGTTATGGTCCGACAGACGCAGAGAAGAAATCTCTAATATTTCGCCGTTCACTTTATGTGGTGAAGGACTTAAAAGTTGGCGATGTCTTGACGAGTGAAAATGTACGATGTATCCGGCCAGGGCATGGCTTACCACCAAAATATCTAAATGTTGTGCTGGGCAAAGTCATTGGAAAAGATGTGCCTCGTGGTACGGCGCTGACTTTTGGGTTGTTGGATGAATCCTGAGATAGTCTTAGCATTTAGTGGTGGAAATTTGCAACCTTTAAAGTCTGAGGATGTTCATTACGGCTATATTGCAGGGTTGAATGATAATCAAGTGAATCGCTATCTTGAGGTAAGACATGTCGTGCAGACTGAGCAGTCTGTTCTTAAATTTGTTCGAGATAACCAACAATCTAAAAATGAAGTTTTATTTGGAATATGGCGAGATGGTGAGCAAAATCATTGTGGCACCCTACGTTTACATGGTGTGGATGACAGTAAACGGAGTGCCCATATTGGGCTGTGTATTTTTGATAAGGGCGCATGGGGTCATGGCCTAGGTTCAAGAGCAATTGCTTGTGTTACAAAATGGGCAATTGATGACCTGCGTTTGCGATGGATAGAGGCTGGTATTTATGAGGAAAATATTGCTTCACAGAAGGCTTTTTTGAGGGCAGGGTATGAGTGGATTGCTGATATCCCAGGAAGATATATAATTAATGGAAATCCAATCACTATCAAAATTTACGCTAACCGCATGGTATGCGATTGATTAGTCTTCTCCCTAGACAATTCACGGCATTTATGAAGCGAATGCAGCGTAGTCGCTTACGACAAATGATGCGAGGTTATCGAAGTTTAAAAAAAGCGGGGCGCCTTGACTGTATCTCTACTATAAAGAAAGAACTCACTACTCAAGAGCTTAGTCTTGATAAAAAATTCCACTCCAGGCAAATCTTTGGCGCGGGAATGGAATCCGCTGAATTAATCGTAAGACAGTATTTGTTATTAAGAATTGGTGGTACGAATTTAAATCGAGCACTTTTACTGGCCGCAGGTAGAGCTGATACTAGTGTGGTATTTCCGATGCCCCCAGAATGGGCTGGCATTATTGAAAAATATGGTTTTAAAGTTAATCATTTAAAGTCTTCCTTAATGTGGCGACTGTATGTGCTGACTATGTTCTTAAATGGTGTATTGGAAATTATTAAGATAGTTTTGTCTAACTTAAATTTTTCAGAAAAAAGACAAATTAGAATCAATCCTTACATATATTTTTCAGAGCTTATCGGTAGCAACTTACCGAAGCGGGTGCAGTGGCAATCGGAACATAATATTGTGTCCTGGTATATGCAGTGGGATGGTCGCAAGACAAATATAAAGACTATTTGCCACAGCGCACCTAATACTGTTAGCAAGAGCTTTGGAGATATTGAGCTAGTTACGCAGCCGGGTCCGATACCAAAATTTACTAATGCTGGCGACTTGATCAAATACATTGGTTGGGCGTTAGCTTCTATCTCTCTTGCTTTCATCGATCTTTTTCGCTTTCGATGGTGGCACCCGTTATTATTAAATCAGTCAGCATTATCAGCCCAAGTTCGTTTTACGCCTGCTGATTTTTTAGCCAAAGAATACTTGTTTCATAACTCTAGCTGGATCTTTCGACCACTTTGGACATATGATGCTGAACAACTCGGCGCCACAATAACTTTTTATTTTTACTCCACTAATTGTGAGCCCTTTAAGCAAGCATTAGGGTATCCTGAAATTACATACGGGTGGAGGGCAATGAGTTGGCCAAGATATCTCGTTTGGGATGAATATCAGGCTAATTTTGTTCATCGATGCATTGACAATCAAAAAGAAGTGAATGTTGTTGGTTCTATTTGGTTCAGTAGTGATTTAGCTCAATTAACTAATATTCCATCTAAAGCAGTTGCTGTTTTTGATGTTCAACCTGTTCGTGATAGCTTCTATAGTTTACTTGCTCTTGATTTCGATTATTACACTCCGCAAGTAGTAAACAAATTTTTGATGGATATAAAAGACGTGCTTTCAGATTCTTCATGCCTAATGGCTTTAAAGCGTAAGCGTGAAGTTGGTACGCTAGCGCATCCAAAATATAGACTTTGTATTAATGCGCTAGATAAGACGAAAAATTTTCTTAATATCAATTCTGAAATTGATGCTTCAACTCTAATAGAGAGTTGCAATGTAGTTATCTCATTGCCATTCACATCTACAGCATTATTGGGGCATTATGCTGGGAAGCCTTCGATTTATTATGATCCCTTAGGGTTGCTTCAATCAGATGATAGAGCCGCCCATGGTATTCCAATAATTCAAGGAAAAGATATGCTTCGCGCATGGATTAATGAAGTTCTGGAGATTACTCATGCTGATTATTAGGCGAATATTTGTATTGATTTCATTGGAAATTCAAGAGTGGCTTGAGTTTTTGATACGGCACATTCCTGGCAGGGCTGGCTTGCTAATGAGAAGAATCTGGTACAAACAGTTTTTTAATCGTAGTGGTCGTCTCAATATCGGCATTGGGTGTGAATTTATTTCGCCTCAAATGATATCTTTTTTTGGTTGTTCATATATTAGCGCTAATTGTTATTTTAATGCCGATGGCGGACAGATTGAAATCGGAAATTCAGCAGCCTTTAATCGCGGGGTTCATATTAATGCATCATGTGGTGGGAGGATTGTCATCGGCGACCATTGCCTAATTGGTCCGGGGGTCGTGATGAGGACTGCAGATCATAATTTTGCGCGAACTGATATACCAATGCAAAATCAAGGTCATTACCATGGAGACATTATCATTGAAGATGATGTTTGGGTTGGCGCTAATACCGTTGTATTAAAGGGTGTTCATATTGGAAGGGGTGCAATAATAGGGGCTGGTGCAGTCGTCACAAAGAATATTCCGTCAATGGCTATTGCTGGTGGTATTCCAGCTAAAATTTTGAGGTGTAGAGAGACCTCAATATTTAAACTGAAAACTTAGCAAAGCAATTTGATAAACAGCCATCCTTATTAATTATTAGTAAATTACTATGCTTTGTTTGAGCTACGAACATCTCAACTGTTGTAAAATAAAGAAATTATTTTTAAAATTAATGAGAATTTCATGGTGGAAAACCCTATTATAGTTATCTCTCCTTATTAATTTTTCTAAAATATTTCATTTCTTAAATTTAGGTAGATTCGGGATGATTATTTTTCTATGATGGCCTGCCCAGTTTGCGGCGATAAATCTACAAAAGATATTGCGGCATTTCGCTCACAAAACCCAGTTTTTTCAGGTTGCTCACGGGCAACTTGTTCTTCTTGCGACATGGTTTTCGCCTCACCGATGCCACCAGAGTCTGCTCTGTCAGAATACAACGCAAGATATTTTTCAGCAGCTCACGCTGGCAAGCCTTCAAGCCCATTAGCGCTTGCTTTTTTTTCAGGCATTGCCCGCCTAAGGCTAGCTTTTGTAGGGAGATTCCTTAAAAGGCATCAGATTGCGGTTAATCATGTTCTGGAGTTTGGACCGGGTTTGGGGTTCTTCGCAAAAAGCTGGAAGGAGCTATACCCTTCTAGTATTTATTCTGTGGTTGAGACGGATAGTTCATGCCATAAATCGCTGCGAGCGCTCGGGGTCCAGATTGTCGATGCTCCTAATAAGGACCCTAGTGATTTAGTTATTATGTCACATGTTTTAGAGCACGTTTCAGATCCGGTGGCGTTTTTGCATTCTGCAACACTTGGGCTTAGACAGGGAGGTGCAGTCTTTATCGAGGTCCCCTGCCAAGATTGGAAACATAAAACGCTAGACGAGCCTCACGTTTTGTTCTTTGAAAAAAAATCAATGCAGCTTTTGCTTGTTAGACTTGGTTTTGACGACATTCAAGTTAGCTACTATGGTCAATCCATCCGTTCTTTATGCTCAAGATCTTGGTTCCATAATAAATGGACGGCAATTAGAGGAAAATTAATCAGCTTAGGTTTTGTTAGTCCTTTTTCAGGAATGGTAGCTGGGCTGGAGCCACTGATTTGCCCCGTGGAGCGGGCTATGGTGAAGCCCTTTTTGGCTCATCAAGAGTCTGACGAGCCTGCATGGTGGCTTCGAGTTGTTGCACGTAAACTTTAAGGATTTGAATGTCCTATTATCCTATTCTTGATGTGCCTGGAGTTTCATGCTGGACCAAGCTCTATAACTTTTCCCCCAATAATTGGGAGTTAAAAGAACAACGTGAGCAATGGATTAATCTTACATTCAGCACGGGGGAGAAATGGATTACAGAAAGCCTGGGTAAGTTGCCCTTCGGCGCAGTTCGGACTGTGACTGCAGATGAGCTTCGTGGCCGGAAGAAAGCTAACACAATTGCATTGCTATCATTGACTCATATTCCATTGCCTCCGAGCAGCTTTTCCCTTCCGGTTTTAAGTGACTCTAAAACAACTACACCTGCCTGGAGAGCAACAATTGGTCTCAGTTCAGCTTGGGCACAAACCAGCTATCAAGGCGAGCTTGACCCATTCCCTCGAAGTGGAACATTGTTAACGTTCGGTCCGTTTCTTCAGTACGGAATTGGGATAGAGAATTATCTGATTTTTTTGAATGCCGAAAATTCAGCTGTAACAAGAACGGCTGAAATTGAAATTTACGATGCAAGTCGATTAAATTTCAAAGGAAGATTTACGGTTCGTAATAATTCATCAAATATGATTTCTCTAGACCACTTAGAGCTAAGTGAAGAGGACTTGCCATTGATAATTTGCAGAGATATGGCGGGCATACCTTTATACTTTTCACGTACAACTGATGGTGATTTTCTGAGTCTAGAGCATACTCACCCACCGGCCTCGCTTGTTGTGCATGGTAGTCGCTGGGAGGCTCAAAAATTATTGAAAAAACACTGGTTCACCAAGGTGGGCTCGTGATCATTCAAGCAGTTCAGAAAATTCTGCTCAGTCCTTGGACTTGGAGGCAAGCCCTGACAGGTCGTCCCAATGACTTAAATGCGTCAATTAGTGATTTATTTGTTTGGCGAAACTCTGCTGAATGGCAAACAAGTTTTGAGTTGATTGATATCCCTAGATTATTTGTTGATAGTGAAGGTGATGCAAACACGGTAGTTAAGCTTGTTTTTTTCGATAGTTCTGGGCAACAGTTTTTAAGTGAAGAAATATTAGTTCCTCCAGCCATGCGTCAAACAATTAACTTAGCCTCGTATTTAAGGGGTACAAATGAGGAGATGGGTACATTTGCAGTTTTCCATAAGTCCGTTCCATTGGCGATAAGTTTAATGGGCTCATATCTAGCCGAAAGAGGATATGTTAGCTATCGATATCAAGAGGCTCCACTCAGATCTTATGTGCATGGAAATCTTGATGCAATTGCGAGGAATACTAATGGTCAATTACAATTGCTTGGTGGCAGTAGTTTTTTTCGGCGCCAATATAGTATGCAGTTTGAGCTGACGCCTGGAAGTCAATACCAGTTATGTATCGTAAACCCAACTGCCAGTGAACAAAAATATATAGGTAGACTAGTTTCAATCAATGGGGGAAGAACGCTTTGTTCTCATCCCTTTAGGCTTGCTCCTGGAGGTGTTCATGCACTTACTTTTCATAATGAGGTGAAAGAGCATGCAAGGGTTATTGTAGAGAGCCGTGTAATCATGGCCCGACCTCTTGTCTTTAGTATTCAAAATTTTAAGTTGGACGTTTTTCATGGTTAACAAAATAATTGAAGTTGGTTACGGCAAGGTTAATAAGGTAATTATTGGTGCAAGGTTGCCATTAGCTTTCATCGGAGGGCCCTGTGCAATTGAAAGTAGGGACCATGCATTTATGATGGCCGATCAGATTAAGAAGATCTGCGATAGACTTAGAGTACCCTGGATTTATAAATCATGCTACGACAAAGACTGTCGTTCAGCTCCAGATAGCTATCACGGACTCGGCGTTGATGACGGTTTACAAATTCTGGCAGATCTCCGCGATGAATTTGGGGTACCTGTCGTTTCTGACTTCTCTGACCCAGCATGGGCAGCTGCCACTGGTGAAGTATGTGACTTTGTTCAGGTGCCAGCTTATCTATGTAGACAGACCTCAATTCTTAAGGCGGCAGCTAAAACTGGACGCCCAGTACATTTAAAGAAAGGGCAATTTATGAGTCCTTGGAACATGAAAAATTCAGTCCGTAAGCTTGAGGCGGCAGGGTGTCATCAGATATTACTTGCTGACCGCGGCACTTTTTTTGGCTATAACATGCTGGTTAATGACTTTACCTCTTTCCCAATTATGGCAAAAACTGGTTACCCGGTTTGCTTTGATGCAACACACTCAATTCAGTTGCCCACTTCAATGGGTAATATTTCAGGTGGACAAAGAGAATACATCCCTTACCTAGTTCGAGCCGCGGCTGCATGTGGCATAAATGCCTTATTTATGGAAGTTCACAATGATCCTAAAATTGCAATGTCTGATGCGAATACTGTGCTGGACATAAAGTATCTTGAAAACATACTTTCGCAAGCTAAGGCGGCTCATGAATTCCGACTCGAAATGTTCGAGAAATATGGGGAAGATAAGGCTCATGCAAATGATTGAAAAAATATTAGTTAAAGATGTAATGATTGGACTTGATAAAGTTCCAGTAGTTTTGCCTGATACCTTTTTTAAAAAGGTTCTTGAAGATATGGGCAATTATCGTCTTGGAATTGCTTGCGTTGTAGATAGCTCAAAAAAACTTTTAGGCATTGTCACAGATGGCGATATTCGTCGGAAGCTAATTAGTGTGCAAAAGCCATTTTCTGCTTTTTTTGTTGACGATGTAATTGATCATGCCATAAAAAATCCAGCTACATCTAGGCCGAGTGACGCTCTATCTGATTCTGTCCAAAAGATGAAAAAATTGCAAATTTGGGATCTTCCAGTAGTTGATGATTACGGTGTATTGATTGGACTGCTTCATTTACACCCCGCTGTCGAGACCTTGCTGAAAACTATTGGAAATGAAACTAAATGAATCGGTTAATTCAAGCAAGAGTAGAGCTAAAAAAACGACTTAAAAACAGAGAAAAACTATTTGCTGGCTGGATTAGCTATGCACACCCATCTATAGCTGAAACTTTTGCGAGAGCTGGGTTTGATTTTATGTTCATAGATATGGAGCATTCCACAATATCCATCGAGCAGGGTCAGCGAATTATTGCAGCAAGCCAATCCGAGGGTATCTCATGTATTCCTAGGCCTGTATCGCATTCAAATGATTATTTAAAGCCCTTACTTGAATCTGGCGCTGATGGTTTACTAATTCAGATGGTAGAAACGCCTGAGCAAGTGAGAGCTTTGATTGCTGATGTTAAGTATCCGCCGATTGGTCGCAGAACTTATGGAGTTAACAGAGCGCAAGCTTACGGATTTGATTTCGATGAGTATATTCAGAGTTGGAATGCGGCATCAACTTTTATGTTGCAGATTGAGTCAATCAAAGGCGTAGAAAATATTGAGCAGCTAATTTCCTTTGATGAAGTTGATGCGGTTATGATCGGCCCGCTTGATATTGCAGGATCGCTTGGGGTGCCAGGAGAAACTACTCACCCTCTAGTAATTGAAGCCTCACGTAAGGTAATTGAGGCATGCGAGCGGCATGGGAAGAGTTGTGGCACGCAGGTAGCTGATGCAAATTCTTCTACCGTAAATGCTCTTTTTGACCTAGGGTATAACTACGCAATTTTGGGATCAGATTTATTTGTTCTGTGGAAGTGGGCCGCCCAGATGCAAGATATGATGAAAAAAATGCGATAGGACTTTACAAATCATGAATACCTTTCTTGCTAATATTTTTAATCTTGAAGACAAAGTCGCTGTTATCACAGGAGGAGGCGGTCATCTTTGTAGCGAAATGGTACGTGGTTTTGCTCGCTCTGGTTGCGCGGTTGCTATTCTTGATTTGCGGCTTGAAAAAGCTCTTTCGGTTGAGGCTGAACTTAGGGCGGAAGGTTTTGACCGAATCCTTTCTTTAGCAATTGATGTGGCAAAGAAGGAGCAACATGCCATGGCCCTCAAAGATATTTTGGATAAATTCGGCCAAATCGATATTTTGGTTAATGGCGCTGGTATAAACGGTCCCACCCCATTCTTTGAGCTTTCACTTGAGGAGTGGTATTCAATACTTGACTCACAATTAACGGGCACATTCTTGGGTTGCCAGGTTTTCGGTGAATATATGGTGAAGCGCCGCAGAGGATCGATTATCAATATATCCTCTGCATCTGCAGGCCCTCCATTATCAAAAGCATTCACTTATTCAATTGCAAAGGCAGGAATTTTAAATTTGACACAAAATTTAGGTCGCGAGTGGGGGGCAAAAGGAGTTAGAGTGAATGCTCTGCGTCCAGGTTTTTTTCCGACTGATTGGAACCTTAGGAACTTTATTACACCTGAGCGGGATAAAGCTATTCTTGGTCATACGCCAATGGCGCGTTACGGGCAACCAAGTGAGTTACTCGGTGCAGTACTGTGGCTAGCATCGGATGCAGCAAGCTTTGTAACTGGAGCTGAAATTGCCGTCGATGGCGGTTTTTCTTGTATGACGATTTAGGCGAGCCAAAATGAAAGAAAATACAGTTGTCATCACAGGCGGTAATCGAGGAATTGGATTGAGTCTCACTGAGGCATTTCTAGATGCTGGATATAAAGTTTTTGTGGCTGCTCGACAAGAAGCCGGTCTTGAGGCTAAATTTAATGGCAGGATAATTTTCATACCGACCGATGTACGCTATGAAGCTGCGCATTTCGAGCTAGTAAAAAAAGTAATTGATTTAACTGGAAATCTTGATGTATTTATCAACAACGCTGGTTATTCGGAGTGGCGACCAATAGATAAAATTGATGATTCTTTCCTGGAAAATATGATTGCAACAAATCTTAAGGGTGCATTTTGGGGATGTAAAGCAGCCGCTTCTGTCATGAAAATTGGCGGAAGTATTATTAATATCTCAAGTATTGCTGGGAAACGTGGCAGTTCTAATAATTCCGCATATGTTGCAACGAAGTTTGCTATAAATGGATTAACCCAGTCACTCGCGAAAGAACTTGGACCACGAGGCATTCGTGTAAACGGAGTATGTCCAGTATTGATTCGAACTGATGGATTGCTTAAAGCTTTAAAAAGTCTAGATGGGCCTGCTTATGGTGATGCTGAAGAATTTTTTAGGAAATTTACTGCAGATAATGCGGCATTGAAGCGCCTCCCTACTGCTGAGGAAGTTGCTGCAATGTGCTTATTTTTAGCGTCTAATGCTTCCTCGGCAATTACTGGTCAAAACATAAATGTTGACTGCGGTGTTTTTCCGCAGTAATAGGAAAGATAGAATGAAAATTGTTGCTGTGATTCCGGCGCATATGGCCTCAGTTAGATTTCCCGGAAAAATCTTGTTTAAGCTCAATGGACTACCTATGATTGAGCATGTCCGCCGAAGAGCGCTAATGTCGAAATCACTTGATGATGTGATTGTCGCAACGTGTGATGAGTCTATCGCAACAGTAATAAGAGACTTTGGCGGCAAGGTTGTTATGACCGCAGACACACATAAAAATGGAACAACACGAGTCGCTGAAGCAGTGCAAAATATTGACTGCACGCATGTTGTTTTGTTGCAAGGAGATGAGCCACTTTTGTTGCCTAGACATATAGATGACTTCACTGCTGCAATTAAGATGGACCAAAGTAGTGATGCCTGGAATGCTACAGGACCAATTGTTGAAATAGATGAGCTTGATCGCCATTCCTTCGTAAAGTGTATAGTTGGTAAGCAAGATCGTATTTTATTCTGTTTTCGTAGATCTCCTTTTTATGCTACTGTTGAAAAGCAGAAAATATTTGTTCGTAAAGTACTCGGTATTATTGCTTACAAGAAAAATTTTCTTATTGGGCTTACAAAGTTATTACCCTCTAGAATTGAGCAGGAAGAGTTTATTGAACAAATGAAAATGATTGAATATGATTATATTTTACGATCAATATCTGTTACTCCAAGTCTCCCATCAATTAATGAGCCTGATGAAGTCAAAACTGTGCTTGAATATATTGAGTCTGATGAAGAACAAAAAAAATTACTAAAAAGTGTGCTCTCATTTTTATGATGAGAATAGTTTTTACGTATTTAAAAAAGACGGACTTTTTCTTTTTCTGAAATTATTATTTTGGATAACAAAAAATTTAATCCAATTAAATCTATGACAGAAGAAGATTATAAAATTTTATGTATGACTTGCGATAGTCTTTTGCTTGAAGATAACGCACGATATGAAACTATTGCCATTCCATGGTTGCATGTGATGAGAGAGCATCCAATTTTTCTTCGTCAGTATGAGAGTCTTTTTACAACATCATCCATATGCGAAGATATTAAAAGCTATTTTTACAGGACTTCAAAAAGAGTAGCGCAGTGTTTAAGATTAACATGGAATCTATTGAGATTTCCAAGTGGTTACTGGATTGGTGGGGAGGTAAAACCATATTCTTACGATGTTATTTTTGTATCACACCTTATCAATGTTTCCCAATTATCAGCAGAAAATGACTTTTATTATGATAAATTACCTCAAGATTTAATTAAAAGTGGGAATCGGGTGCTCCTTGTGTTGGTAAATCATACTTCATTGCCAATAAGGGCTCTAAATAGAGGAATTAATTCTTTGGTTGTTCCTCGGGTAGTTGTTCCTGAATTTCTACCAGTGAGAGAAGAGTTTAAAATTTGGTGGCGGACCAAGAAACAATCAAATCGATTTTTGCAAAGTGAGAAAATTGAAAATAATGAATTTAGAAAAAAGGTTCTTAAAAAATCGGCTATAGAAGCTTCATCCCAAGCCACAAAAATAACCCTTCGAATTGCAATATCAATTGGAGAAATTGTAAAAAATTCCCAAGCAAAGGCCATCATAACAACGTATGAAGGGCATGCATGGGAACGCCTTCTTTTTGCAAAAGCTCGTGATTTTAATCAAGATATTAAGTGTATAGCCTATCAACATGCAGCAATGTTTAGATTGCAGCACTCTGCAAAGAGATCAGTTGGGGCACCATATGATCCTGAAATAATAATGACATCTGGGCCTGTTGGGCTAAAGCAATTGAAGGGTTCAAAGAGTTTGGCTGGAATAAAATTCGGAATTCTCGGATCAAATCGTTCCGTTGTGATTTCCCAGCGTAGTTTTTCCTCAGCGTGCTTAGTGTTACCAGAAGGAATTGCAGAGGAGTGCATTAAACTCTTTTCTTTTTCATTAAAATGTGCAAAAGTTTGCCCTGACATTCATTTCATCTGGCGACTTCATCCAATCTTTGATATAAATGTTTTTGCCAGTTGTGGCATTGATCTTGAAAGCATTCCACCCAACGTTGAGATTTCTGTGAAAAATTTTGAGGTTGATATAGCGCGAAGTAAGTGGGCTCTTTATCGAGGATCAACCGCGATTATTACAGCTGCGGCTAATGGGGTAGTTCCAATTTACCTTGCGCAAGCAGGTGAGTTATCAATTGATCCTCTATATGAAATGGACAGCCATCATCCATCTATCAGTGAAGTTTCTCAGTTTTTAAATGCTGTTGAGGAAACAGTTTTAAGCCCTAAGTTAAAAGAATATTGCACTCAGTTTTATAAACCATTTAATGTATCTATCTTAGCTGAGGAGTTAGCATTAAATACAAAAAATTAGTTAACGCGTGTAGCGCTTTAAGGTTAGGTAATAAAAATTTTTAATTGCACTTTGATAATACTCTAATTAAAGACTTATCCCCGACTTTAATGTTTAAGTTACATTTTACGATAATGAAAATACCTAAAAATTTAATATCAAAAATTTATATTTTTTATTTGTTTAAGCACTATGCTCTAACAGGATTTCTATCATTGACGTTTAACAAGTTGATATATGGTAGCTTATTGAAAATCGGTAAAAATCCAAAGGTATGGGGGTCATTTACTGTAAAAATTATTGGTAAAGGGACTATAGTTATCGGTGAAAATCTACATTTTGTGAGTGAGCCAAAGCGATCCTTTATTACACTATATTCCAAAATTCAACTAACTTCTTTTGGACAAGGTTCGATAGTTATTGGAGATCATGTTGGACTTAATGGTACGGTAATCGTATCAAAAAAATCAATTTTCATAGGCAATGGATCGATGATTGCCCCCAATGTAATAATCGTTGATTCCGATTTTCATAATCCATGGCCAGCAAGTGATAGATTTATCTCATCAACTGAAACTTTTGATAAGCCAGTTAGAATTGGCGAAAATGTTTGGATTGGTATGAATTCGATAATATTAAAAGGGTCCGTTATTGGAGATAATTCAATAATTGCTGCTGGTAGTATTGTTAATGGTGAAATTCCGCCTAATTGCATTGCTGGCGGGAATCCCGCAAGAGTTATATCTTTTAGTAAATAGAAAATATTGGGCTCAATTTGACTATTAGTGATAGTTCTAAAGTTGGAAATGGTGTAAGTGTCGTAATTGCTACCTTGGGTGCTAATTCGCTTATGAGTACACTTAGGACCTTAAATCAGGGGAGTGTAGTGCCTGATGAAATTTTGATTATTATCCCAACTGGAACAATTCTTGAGAACAGTTTTGATTTTAATGTAAGAATATTTTTTTCAGAAAATAAGGGGCAGGTGGCCCAAAGAATATTAGGTTTTAGTTTGGCTAAGCATCGATATGTGTTGCAGTTAGATGATGACATAATTTTAGGTTTTGATTGCTTAGAAAATTTGATTGATAGAAGTAGCTTTTCAGATAAAATTGCCGTAGCTCCAGTACTTCTCGACATCAAAACGTCTACTCCGATTTACAAAAAAAAATTTTTTGGGTTTCTTGGAAAATTTTATTATTGGATGGTCAATGGCACACTTGGATATCAACCTGGCAAATTTTATTTAAGCGGATCTGGGGAGGGAATTTCTCCAGACAGTCTAACTCCCATGCTGAATATTGAATGGTTGGCGGGTGGATGTATTTTGCATAGAAGAGAGAATTTAATTTTAGTAAATTATTTTCCATTTTCCGGAAAAGCTTATTGTGAGGATTTTATTCATTCTCATTTGCTAAGTGAATCTGGTATTCAAATGATTATTGAGCCCAAAGCCTTAGCTTATCTAGAGGTGAGTGGATACAGTAATTTAGCATTGATTTCTTTCATAAAAAATCAATACGATGATTTTAAAGCAAGAAAATATTTTCAAAAAATTAGAAATATTAATTCTTTCAGAATTTATATCTTTTACCTGCTTATATTACTTAATTACTTAGTTAATAAGATCAAATTTTATGGTAGTCATAGATGAGAACTTCTCCTAAAGTTTCAGTGATTATTCCATTTTTTAATCGAATTAATTTAGTTGTAAGGGCTATAGATTCAGTTTATGAGCAAACATACAAGGATGTTGAGGTTATAGTAATTAATGATGGTTCAGATGATTCTGACATATTGATTCAAAAAAAATATGAACATTTTTCAAATTTTTCTCTAATTAGACTTCATGAAAATCATGGGCCTGGAATAGCTAGAAATAAAGGCATTGAGATGGCAAAAGGGGAATTTATTGCTTTTCTTGACTCTGATGATGTATGGAATCCATCTAAGTTAGAAACTCAGATGTCTTTTATGAACAAAGAATCTTTAGGTTTTACCTACACATCATATTTGGTAAGTGAAAATAAAGCTCTCTTTTCGGGGAACTTCTTTTTTATTCGTAAATACAGTTACCCATGTATAGCGTTTAGGTGTCGTATTGCAATGCCTACAGTAATTGTTAGAAAGTCAATGTTGCCAAATCCACCTTTTATAAATAGTCGAGTAGGCGAAGATCTTGTTCTTTGGGTTAATCTTTCAAAAGACCAACCATTGATTGGTTTAAACATTCCTTTGAGCATCGTTTATAGAACAAAAAGTACAACAACAAAAAGTAATTTTGCAAAAAAATACGCTGCTAAATTGATTCGTACAAATTGCCTTCCAAAAGGCTCTTTCGTATTTTATTTACACACACTTTTCTCTGCAATTAAGTATTTATTAAGATAAAAGCTATGAATATCTTAATTGCGAGCCAGCATTTTTACCCTGAAAATTTTAGGATAAATAGTATAGCTAAAAGTTTGTCAGAGTGCGGGCATCAAGTAGAGGTTTTAACAGGAAAACCAAATTATCCAACTGGAAAAATTTTTTCAGGTTATCGTCGATTTACATTTGAATTAGAGAATTGGCAGAATTTAAATATACATCGTGTTCCTATTTTTCCGCGTAGAACCGGAGGGTCGTTAAATCTAATTTTAAATTACCTTTCATTCGTCCTGTCAGGATTGATTTTTGGACCTTGGTTATTGAGAAGGAAAAAATATGCCGTTGTTTTTTGCTACGCCACATCCCCTTTTTTACAAGTTATACCCGCATTATTCATGGCAAAAATTAAGAATGCTAAATTGGTGGTAAACGTTCAAGATATTTGGCCAGATAGCCTTGTTGCAACAGGTTATATTCGCAATAAATATATATTAAAAATTGTTGAGAAGATAGTTGTTTTTTTATATAAAAAATGTGATCTTTTGTTGACTCAGTCAAAAGAATTTCAGTCCCGTATCGAGAAAGTTGCGCCTGATGCAAATATAAAGTATTGGCCCAATTCAGTTGATAAATTATTTTTAAGTGATTTTTCGAATGATTTGCCAAATATTTCAATTTTGGACAATGGTAAGTTTAATATTATTTTTACCGGAAATATTGGCGAGGCTCAAGCTGTTGAAGTCATTCTTGAAATGGCAATTATTCTTAAAGATTGTGAAGGTATTCAGATATTAATCTTTGGCCAAGGTAGTAGATGGTCTTGGCTTAAGCATAGGATTTCTGAAAATAAACTAAACAATATTTTTCTATTGGGTAGTTACCCTATGGAGATGATGCCTGCCATTATGAGGAAAGCATCTGTATTATTAGTTACTCTAGCTGACCAAGATATTTTTTCTGCAACGATACCAAATAAGGTTCAGGCATACTTAGCTTCAGGTCGTCCTATTTTAGCTGCTATTAATGGAGAGGCGGCTACAGTTATCGCCGACGCAAATGCTGGTATTGTAGTTCCTGCTGGTAATCCTAAAGAACTTGCCCATGCCGCAATGAAACTTTTTGAAATGAGCGAGGAGAGCCTTAATTTTCTGGGGAAAAATGGTCAGCGATACTTTATTAATAACTTTGATCATGATCAACTTGTAAATAATTTAATTCAAATGTTTTATCAGCTTAAAGAATAAAAGGGATTTTTGTGAGGCTGCTTATATTGGGGATAACAGGTTTAATAGGAAGTTCTGTTTTTAGAATCTTGTCAGATAACCCTGCTTATGAAATATATGGAACATGCAGAAATGATAGAGATAAGAATTTTTTTGAAAACAAAGAAAAAATTATTTCTAGCGTAGATGTTTTTAGTATTGATGCGACACAAGATTTAATAAAAAACTTAAACCCAGATGTGATTATTAATTGTATAGGACTAACAAAACACTCCCCAGACTTTGGAGATTGGGTAAAAACAATAGCAGTTAACTCTCTTTGGCCTCATCAATTAGCAAAGCTATCTGATGAGGTTGGCGCCAAACTGATTCATATTAGTACCGATTGCGTGTTTTCTGGTAAGTTAGGAAATTATTCTGAAATTGATACTCCTGATGCAGTTGATCTTTATGGTAGAAGCAAAATTTTAGGTGAGGTTACTTATAATAATCATTTAACTGTCAGAATCTCGACTATTGGTCATGAAATACGTTCTTCTTATGGTTTACTTGAATGGTTCTTATCTCAAAAAAAATCATGCAAAGGATATTCATTGGCTTTCTTCTCTGGTTTACCATCAGTTTATTTTGCTCAAGTAATTTCAAGATTTATTTTGCCTAGGCCTGATTTAAATGGTTTGTATCATATTAGTTCGAAACCCATTGATAAATTGTCTTTATTGAAATTAATTGCAAATGAATATGATAAGAAAATTAATATAGATGTTGATGAGACTTTAGTAATTAATCGATCTTTAGATAGCTCAAAATTTACAAATAAAACTGGTTTTGTTTGTCCTGAGTGGCCTGATTTAATTAAAATTCTTTCTTTGAGTAATGGGATTAAAAAAAATGTTTAAAGATAAAGTTCTCATGATTACTGGCGGTACTGGCTCATTTGGAAATACGGTTCTTAGACGTTTTTTATCTACCGATGTTCGTGAAATTAGAGTCTTTAGTCGAGATGAAAAAAAACAAGATGACATGAGACTTTCAATTAATAATACCAAGCTTAAATTTTACCTTGGTGATGTAAGAGACTACTCAAGTATTTATCAGGCTTTAAAAGGTGTAGATTATATCTTTCATGCTGCAGCCCTTAAGCAGGTACCTTCTTGCGAGTTTTTCCCTATGGAGGCTGTGAGAACTAATGTGATTGGAACTGAAAATGTTCTCAACGCTGCTTTGGCACAAAAGGTTTCTAGGGTGGTTGTACTGAGCACGGATAAGGCAGTTTATCCAATCAATGCAATGGGTATTTCTAAGGCTATGGCGGAAAAGGTCATGGTTGCCAAATCAAGGATGCAGGAGCGAAGTGAAACAGTTTTATGTGCGACAAGGTATGGAAATGTCATGGCATCCAGAGGTTCAGTCATTCCATTATTTGTAGAGCAATTAAAAAATAACAAAGAAATTACCATTACTGATCCGAATATGACTAGATTTTTGATGTCTCTAGAAGACTCTGTTGATTTAGTATTGCATGCATTTATACATGCTAAACAAGGTGATATTTTTGTACAAAAAGCGCCTGCATCAACGGTTGCAGATTTGGCTGAAGCGTTAAAAGAGCTTTTTAAGAAAAATAGTTCAATAAAAGTTATCGGCACCAGACATGGTGAAAAACTGTATGAGTCTTTAATTTCGCGCGAAGAAATGGCTCATGCTGAAGATATGGGGCGGTATTATCGAATTCCAGCTGATAATCGAGATCTTAATTACGCTAAATTTTTTAGTGATGGTGAGCAAGTTGTGTCTGAGGCTAGTGATTACACATCTCATAATACTGAGCGTTTAGATATTCCAAAGATTAAAGAATTATTAATGAGGCTAGAGTACATCAAGGGTGAATTAAATGCGTAAGGTTATGACCATCGTGGGCACTCGCCCAGAGCTAATCAAGATGGCCCGAGTTATTGCCGAATTTGATCAATATACTCAACATATCCTTGTGCATACTGGCCAAAATTATGATTACGAGCTAAACCAAGTTTTTTTTGATGACTTAGGCATTCGTAAGCCCGATTATTTTTTGGGCGCTGTAGGTGAGAATGCTGCTCAAACGATAGGTCAAGTAATTATCAAATCTGATGAAGTGCTTGAGAAAGAAAACCCTGATGCTGTATTGCTTTATGGGGATACTAATTCTTGTTTAGCAGTTATTGCAGCAAAGCGAAAAAAAATTCCAGTATTTCATATGGAGGCTGGCAATCGTTGTTTTGATCAACGTGTTCCAGAAGAATTGAATCGTAAAGTTTTGGACCATTTAAGTGATATCAACTTAGTCTTAACAGAGCATGCTAGACGTTATTTGATTGCAGAAGGCATTCGTCCTGAAACAATTATGAAGACTGGATCGCATATGAGAGAAGTCTTTGACTTCTATATGCCAAAAATAGAAGCAGCTGAGATTTTGAAGACCTTAGGCCTTCAATCTAAAAAATATTTCTTGGTTAGCGCTCATCGTGAAGAGAATGTTGATTCTCCTGAAAATCTTACTAATTTATTGGCTTCTTTGAATGCCTTGGCTGAGAAATACAATTTCCCAGTAATTGTTTCTACTCATCCGCGTACTCAAAAACGTATTGATCAGTTGAGTCGAGTTGCTTCACATCCATTAATTAGTTTTTCTAAACCATTTGGCTTTTTTGATTACAACAAACTTCAATTAGAAGCATTTTGCGTGGTGTCAGATAGTGGAACCATTACAGAGGAGGGCTCTTTGTTAAATATTCCAGCTATTACAATTCGTAATGCACATGAAAGACCGGAAGGGATGGATGTTGGTACTTTAATTATGTCCGGTCTGAAACCTCAAAATGTCTTGGATGCAGTTCATGTGGTTACAACTCAACATCAACAAGGTATTCGCGCCTTACCCGCTGTTGATGATTATGAGGCTGGTGCAGTTTCTAAGAAAGTATTACGAATTGTGATGAGTTACATCGATTACATTAATCGGACTGTTTGGCGAAAATCAATCTAGGAATTTCTTTCATTTCTAGTTAAAAGCTCTTTAAGTTACTCACTTTTAGAGCTTTTTTCTTTTGTGTTGTTAGGGTTTATGGTGTGGTTCGTATCTATGTATTTATGTGAGATGTAAATTTCATTAGCCGATATTCCTATAGCCAACCTTGCACACTGCTGTATCACTCGATGCCTCAACATGCGCCTTGGCATCTGTTGCCAAGATGGGTGATCGGTTCTCACTTCTTGTAGATATTCCTTGATCACGATTGGCAGGATTCTGTCATTCCGATAGATGGTGCATTCCATCCAAACGGGGATACCATCAATGAGTTCCGTGGAGTCTCTTAAACTCATCCCCGCATATTGAGGATGATTGTTGATGAGTTTGGACCAGCCATCAATGGTGATGAAGGGTTGATAAGTTTGGTCTTGATTTTGCAGTAGCGCTATCTCATCCGATAAAGGGTCTAGCTGGTACTTATTGGCTAATCTCAGTAGTTGCACCTGAGGATAGAGCGGTACTCCTAAGTGTTGATCTAACCAAAGCTGAACTTCTTCAGGGTCTAAGCCTAATGTTTGGCAAAGCGTATTAATAGCTGTTGATAGTGATTTCATGAGAGCTCCTTGATGACCAAGCGACGGCTGTTCTGGATAGGTACTTGGTATTGGTGAACTAAATCAGGATGTTCCTCAGATAATCTCTTGGCATCTAGTCGAAGGGATGGTTTGGGTGCTTTCCAAGTGGCCAAGGTCTGCCCATGAAAAGTCAGGACTTCCGCATCTTTCATCTGTCCCATGATGCGTTGCTTGATATTGCTCACTTCTTGTTCGTAGGAGTCTATTTGTTCATTCAGAGACTTCAGCTTCTTAATGAGTTCACAAGTTTCTGCCGGAGCTTCTACCGATTTACTTACTGTCGATTTACCAAACAGTGTCTTGTAATCAGATTCTGAGGTGGCAGCAGGGGGTATATCCCTTAGAACATGATTCTCCCAAAAAGATACTGCGCGTTCTAGAACCATTTGTTCTAACTCTAAATCTCGACTGATCTCGTAAATCCTAAAGTCGGCATTACCAAATAGAACAGCTAGATCTGTTCTATCAATCCCAGTCAACATCATGTACCAGACACATTGCACTAAATAAGAGAGGGGTACTTGATCACTACCAGGATCTCCCCAGTCTGATTGAGCAAAGGGATTGGCAGTTTTACATTCCAAAATACGTGAGGCATTGATACGACCATCCTCACCAATCAAAGGCGTATCACCATTCAAGACAAATCGATCAACGTGCCCATGCATGTACTCATACTGTGGATGAATCACCGCTGCATCATGAATAGCTAAAGATGTACCAGTTGCTAGGGCATATTCAGAAGCGACAAAGGATTCAGCGAACTGACCATAGCGCAGGGGCAAAGAATCTTGAACACCTACTTCTTTACCGGTCTTCTCCATCCAGACATCAACAGCGCTTCGACACTTGGATAAACCCAACACCGCCCCGATATCCGAGCCACCTAGACTTTTGGCTCGCAACAAGGCAAAATCTTGATTATTAAGCATTTTTTATCTCCGTTAAACAATAAAATATCTGCTTTATGCAATATTTTATATCATTATAGGCATAATTTATTGTGATTACAAGTGGTCAAATTAAGGCCGCGCGTGGGCTCTTAGGTTGGACAGTTCAGGAGTTAGCCGATAA
>JACCDV010296136.1_pt1 | contig 41303 bp, 36 predicted proteins | sample 7446131 | NCBI WGS metagenome assembly JACCDV01 (sample SAMN15323448, study PRJNA562643) | freshwater metagenome | isolation source: river surface water | place: USA:Blue River Watershed | collected 2017-08-17
ATATTTTAGTAGGACATATTATTTGTGAATTGGTTGAAGAAAATATTTTTGGCAAATAGATGTTGAGTAATCTACATATCACTAAAGATTGGACACTATTTTTAGATCGTGATGGCGTCATCAATCATGAAAAAAAAGAGGACTATATCCGAAATTGGTCTGAATTTAAATTTTACACAGAAAGCTTAAAGGCTTTACCCCTACTCGCTCAAAAATTTTCAAAAATTATTATTACAACCAATCAAAAAGGTATAGGTAAAGGATGGATGACTGATGCGGATTTAGCTTTGATACATGATAATATGACAAATCATATTATTGAATTGGGAGGAAGAATTGACGCTATATTCTATTGTTCAGATTTAGATAATGAATCTTACTATAGAAAACCACAACCTGGTATGGCTTTTCAAGCCAAAGAGCAATTTCCATCAATTGATTTTGCAAAATCAATCATGGTTGGTAATAGAATGTCAGATATGGAATTTGGTCGTAATGCAGGCATGCATACCGTCTATTTAGCAACTACACATCCTGAAGCGCCATTCCCTGATACTAAAATAGATGACCGATTTGATCATCTATTTCAATTTGCACAAGCCTTATAAAATCTTTAGATTAATCTAATTTTAAAACTGCTAAGAAAGCTTCTTGAGGTATTTCTACGTTTCCAATTTGACGCATTCTCTTCTTACCTTCTTTTTGCTTCTCTAATAATTTACGTTTACGGCTAATATCACCACCATAACATTTAGCTGTTACATCCTTTCGCATTGCAGAGATATTTTCTCTCGCAACTACTTTTGCACCAATAGCAGCCTGAATAGCTATTTGGAATTGTTGCTTCGTCAATAAATCTTTTAACTTCTCACAAAGTTTACGACCAAATTCAGCAGATTTACCTCTGTGAATTAAAGCACTCAAGGCATCCACTTTTTCACCATTCAATAAGATATCCATTTTTACAATATCTGCATCTCTAAATCCAATCTGCGTATAATCAAATGAGGCATAACCTCTTGTTTGACTCTTTAACTTATCATAAAAATCAAATACAATCTCGGTCAAAGGCATTTCAAAAATCAATTCAACCCTAGATGGTGTAAGATAACTCTGATTAATGAGCATCCCTCTTTTTCCTAAACATAAAGTAATAATATTACCAATATAGTCTGGTGTAGTAATAATTTGAGCTCTAATAAATGGTTCTTCGATACGCTTGATCTTTACTGGATCTGGCATCTCGGTTGGGTTATTTACAATGATTTTTTCGTCTCTTGTAGTGTATGCAATAAAACTTACGTTAGGTACAGTTGTGATAACTGTTTGATTGAACTCACGCTCTAAACGCTCTTGTACAATCTCCATATGCAATAGTCCAAGGAATCCACAACGGAATCCAAATCCTAATGCTTGAGAAGTTTCTAATTCAAATGTTAAAGAAGCATCATTCAATTGTAACTTATCCATGCATTCTCTTAACTCCTCAAATTCATCTGTGTTAACAGGATAAATACCAGAGAATACCATTGGTTTTACTTCTTCAAAACCATGTATCATTGGCCCAGGATTATTGGCTAAAGTAATGGTATCACCCACTTTTACTTCCTTAGCTACTTTAATACCTGTAATAATATAGCCCACGTCACCAGCCCTTACTTCGGCTTTTGGAGTCATAGCTAATTTTAAAACGCCAACTTCATCCGCAATATATTCTTTACCAGATGCTACGAATTTAATTTTATCATTCTTTTTTAAGACCCCATTCATAATTCTATAGTAAACAATGATCCCTCTAAAATTATTGAAAACACTATCAAAAATCAATGCTTGTAATGGGGCTTCTGTATCACCTACAGGAGCTGGTATTCTTTCTACAATTGCTTGTAATATTTCTTCTATACCAATACCTGAACGACCACTTGCCAATAAAATATCTTCTTGTTTACATCCTATTAGGTCTATAATTTGATCAGTAACTTCTGGAATTTTTGCACCATCCATGTCTATTTTATTAATGACTGGGATGATTTCTAAATTATTGTCAAGCGCTAAGTATAAATTACTAATAGTTTGTGCTTGTATACCTTGAGATGCGTCAACCAATAGCAATGCACCTTCACAAGCAGCCAATGCACGACTCACTTCATAACTAAAGTCAACGTGACCTGGTGTGTCAATTAAATTTAATGTATAGGTCTCACCTTTATGAATATAATTGATCTGAATTGCATGGCTCTTAATGGTAATACCTTTCTCTCGCTCTAAATCCATATCATCCAATACCTGGTTCATCATCTCGCGTTCTGTAATCGTTTTGGTATGTTCTAATAAACGATCAGCCAAGGTACTTTTACCATGATCAATATGGGCGATGATACAAAAATTTCTTATATGCTTCATGTAATTATGCGTATTCTTTTTTTAACTATTTAAGTGCGTTGATGATTGCTGCAAATTCAGTTGCAATTAAAGAGGCACCACCAACTAATCCTCCGTCTACATCTGGTTGTGAAAAAATTTCATTTGCATTGGAAGCTTTCACACTACCACCATATAAAATAGAAATTTGATCTGCAATATCTTGACCATATTTAGCTGCAAAAACAGACCTGATGTAGGCATGAATTTCTTGCGCTTGCGCACTAGTTGCAGTTTTCCCTGTTCCGATGGCCCAAATTGGTTCATAGGCAATCACCACCTTTATAATTTGTTCAGCGGATAATTGAAATAAGCCATTCTTTAATTGTGCTTCTACAAAACTATTTTGTGTGCCTGCTTCTCTAATTTCAAGTGGCTCACCACAACAAAAAATTGGAGTGCTTCCAATGGCTAAAACAGCTTCTGTTTTTTCTGCTAATAAAGTATCTGACTCATTAAAATATTCACGTCTTTCAGAATGTCCAAGTACAATATAATTCACTCCTACAGACTTATACATAGATGCAGCAATTTCACCCGTGTAAGCACCACTAGCTTTTTGATGACAATTTTGAGCGGCAACAAATATCTGTTTTTTGCCTGCTAATTTTTGAATTGCTAAAGGAATATAAATAGCTGGGACAGCAAATATTGCAGATTGATTTTCGGTTAAATTTAAATCAGAAGCTAACAATTGGTCTAATAAGCTTTCAGCCTCATTTTGGCTTAAATTCATTTTCCAGTTTGCTGCAGCTATTTGTTTTCTCATAATAATCATTTTCAAGGCACAAAGGTAACTAAAAAATAGCGCTATTCCATATGAAACAAGGCAGTTAAGACCTCCTTTTCGGCATCTGATATTTGGAATCCCTTCATTTTTTTCCAATTTTGAATGTCTTCTATTGCTTTCTCCAAAATATAGCCTTTTGTAATACCCCAACTAAAATTTGGTATCATTTTTGGAAGCAACCCGTTGCCATAAATATTTGCCGAAGCGCCAATATATGATCCAGTATTGATACTTGATTGAATTGCAAACCTGGTATAATCACCCACTAACATCCCCATTTTATTACCAATTGTATCCCATGATTTTTGGTATTGATTCCATATTTCAATTGGGCCTGCAGTATTTTTTACATTACTATTACTGGTGCCCGCACCAAGATTACACCATTGTCCAATAATACTATCTCCCAAATAACCTTCGTGTGCCTTATTGGAGTAGCCCATTAGTATACTATTTTTTATCTCCCCTCCAATGGTACAGTAAGGCCCAACTGAAGTGGCACCATAAATACATGCATTCATTTTTACGACTGCTTTTTCCCCCAAAACAAATGGGCCTCTTATGGCAGCACCTTCCATTAAAATTGCATTTTTTCCTATATAAATAGGGCCTTCTGTGGCATTTAAACTCACCCCAATCAAAGAAGCACCTTCTGCAATAAAAATATTTTCAGGACAAATTAAACGATTAGATGCATCTACAACAATTGAGGTTTGATTTGCAATCACTTGATTAAAATCAAGTTGAATCATTGTTGCGTGTATTTGTAAAAGATGGATTGGGTTTTTAATAAATTTTGCTGGTATTGTTGTCTTTAAATTAGGGTCTCCTAATAAGATTTTACCTATTGCTCTTTCTTTAGAATTAGAAGCGATCCATTTACCATCCTTATCCAATAAACTTTCTCCTTCTTTTAAATTTAAAATAGCGTTTTTAATAGCTACATCCGGTAAACAAGTAGAATTGATATAGATTACAGCATCCTCATTTTGTAAGAAAGGGGATGCATATAATCTTTGTAAATAAGGACTAGTAAAAACCTGACATTCGGAATTTAAATGAGTTTCCCAGCGCTCTTTTATGGTAAAAATACCTACCCTTATTTCTGTCAAACTTCTAGTCAAGCTAAAAGGGTAAAAATGTACCAAATCTGGTAGATCAACCAAGATAAAATCCATAAAAGAGGTTTTAGGGACAAAAATACGTTAAAGTCAAAATCAAAATTGATAAGTTCCTAACGCATGTTAATTTAATGCTTATTTTCGTGTTCTAATCATTATAATATGCAACTAGGTTATTTTAATTATCCGTCTCCAGTCAACGAACCAGTCTTAAGTTATGCGCCAGGTTCTCCAGAAAGAAAAGCATTAAAAGAAGCTTTGGCTTCCTTAAAGAAAAAGAAATTGGACATTCCAATGTATATCAATGGTAAAGCAGTTAGAACTGGTAAAACAAAGTCTATACATCCTCCACATGAAACCAAACATGTACTTGGTCAGTTCCATATTGGAACAAAATTGCATGTTGAAAAAGCAATTGAGGCTGCATTGAAAGTGCGTGAAAATTGGTCTAATATGACTTGGGAAACCAGGGCACATATCTTTTTAAAAGCAGCAGAGCTTTTGGCTACAAAATATAGATTCGAAATGAATGCCTCTACCATGTTAGGGCAAAGTAAAAATGCTTATCAAGCCGAAATTGATGCGGCATGTGAGTTAATTGATTTTTTAAGATTCAATGTGCATTACTTAAGTCAAATATATCAACAACAACCTATCTCCTCTCCTGGCATCCACAATAGAATGGAATGGCGAGGTTTAGAAGGATTTGTATTGGCTGTTTCGCCTTTTAATTTTACAGCCATTGGTGGTAATTTACCTGCATCTGCTGCTATGTGTGGCAATGTTGTTGTTTGGAAACCTGCTAATACTCAGATTTATTCTGCACAGTTATTCATGCGTATTTTAAAAGAAGCTGGTTTACCAGATGGCGTGATCAACATTGTTTATACTGATGGCCCAACTGTAGGTGATGTATGTTTCAAACATCCAGACTTTGCAGGGGTACACTTTACTGGATCAACTGGTGTATTTAACAACATGTGGAAGCAAATTGGAGAAAACATTTCAAATTATAAATCTTATCCTAGAATTGTAGGTGAAACAGGTGGTAAAGATTTTGTGATGGTGCATCCAAGTGCTGATGTAGATACAGTAGTGACCGCATTAGCAAGAGGTGCTTTTGAATACCAAGGTCAAAAATGTTCTGCAGCTTCAAGGGCATATCTACCTAGTAATATTGCTGCTGCTGTAAAGGCTAAATTGGTTAAAACGGTTCAAACAATGAAAATGGGAACTGTAGAAGACTTTAGCAATTTTGTGAATGCAGTCATTGATGAAAAGTCATTTAACAATATTTCAAAATTCATAGCAACTGTAAAGAAAGACAAACAATCAAAGATCTTAGTTGGAGGTAATGTTAATAAATCAAACGGCTGGTTCGTTGAACCTACTGTGGTTGATACAAAAAATCCAAAATCGCTAACTATGTGCGAAGAGATATTTGGGCCAGTATTGACTATTTACACTTACCCTGCAGCTCAATTCGAGAAGACCTTGAAATTATTGGATAGTACCTCTAAGTATGCCTTAACTGGTTCAATTATTTCTCAAGATAGAGCTTCTATTGAATTGGCTACCAATGTTTTACGTCATTCTGCAGGTAATTTTTATATCAATGATAAGCCTACTGGAGCTGTCGTTGGTCAACAACCATTTGGTGGTGCAAGAGGATCTGGTACAAATGACAAAGCTGGAAGTGCTTTAAATTTATACCGTTGGTTAAGTGCTAGAACAATCAAGGAAACTTTTAACCCTCCAACCGATTATAAGTATCCATTTTTAAACGAAGCATAAGGCCAAATTATAGTCTTAAAATACTATATTTGCTACTCAAAAATTAAGGACTGTGGCGCAAAAATTTTCAAAAGAAACTTATCTATATTGGTACGAGTTGATGCAATTAATCCGTCAATTTGAATCCAAATCAGAGGAAATGTATAAAATGGCGGGTAAAATCCGCGGATTCTTTCACGTATACAATGGTCAGGAAGCAATTGCTGCAGGTTGTATGACTGCTTCGAATCATGAAGACCCCTTTATTACTGGTTATCGTGACCACGGTTTAGCCCTTGCAAAAGGAATGAGTCCTAACGCTGCCATGGCAGAATTGTATGGTAAAGCTACTGGATGCTCAAAAGGGAAAGGTGGAAGTATGCACCTATTTGACAAAGAAAACTACTTTTTTGGTGGACATGGGATAGTTGGTGCTCAAATTGGCACAGGTGCTGGTTTAGCATTTGCAGAACAATATCGTGGATCCAAAAATGTGGTATTGTGTTTCTTTGGTGATGGTGCTGCAAGACAAGGGATGTTGCATGAAGTTTTTAACCTTGCTATGTTATGGAAATTACCAGTTGTGTTTATTTGTGAAAACAATAATTATGCAATGGGTACCTCTATTGAAAGAACTAGTAATGTGATTGATATCTATAAGTTAGCGGATGCATATGAAATGCCTTCTGATAAATTAGACGGCATGACGCCAGAAATAGTGCACGAAGGTGTTGCTAGAGCTGTTAAAAGAGCTAGAGACGGCGAAGGTCCTACTTTGTTAGAAATGAAAACCTATCGTTATAGAGGTCACTCTGTATCTGATCCTCAAAAATATAGAACTAAGGATGAGGTAGAAGAATACAAGGATCAAGATCCAATTATTAAAGTTAGAAAGACCATCTTAGAAAATAATTTTGCAACAGAAGCGGCATTACAAGAGATTGACGATAAAATCAATGGTATTGTTGAAGCATCTGTAAAATTTGCTGAGGACAGCCCTTGGCCAGATGATAACGAAGTTTTAAAGGATGTGTATATTGATCAAAATTATCCATTTATTGTAGACTAATTATTTTAACCAAATCATATGAGCGAATTACAAGAAGAACAAGCACCAGTATCTATTACTAAAAACAGCCAAAAACTAATTATTTATTTAATAGTTGGAGCATTAGTTACTGCAGCGGGCATTTTTGGATACACCGAATTATACCAAAAACCATTAGAAGCAAAAGCAGCTGATGCAATGTATGTAGCTGAGAAATATTTTGCAAATGATTCATCAGAATTAGTTTTAAATGGTGATGGAACTAGCAAAGGTGTTTTGTATATCATCAAAGAATTTAGTGGAACAAAAGCAGCTAATCTTGCAAAATATTATGCAGGCATGAGTTATTATAGACTAAAAGACTATAATAAAGCAATTGACTATTTAAAAGATTTTTCAACGAATGCTAAACAAGTACAAGCAGTTGCCTATGGCTCTATCGGTGATGCTTATTCTGAATTGAAAAAGAACGAGGAAGCTATAGAATACTATAAAAAAGCTGGTACCCATTTCCCAGAAGATGAAGCAATTTCATCTGAATATTTATTCCGTGCAGCCTCTTTCTTAGAATTAAATGGTAAAAATGACGCTGCCATAGAGATCTATAAGCAGATCAAACAAAACTACCCAAAATCTGAGAAAGGTTTTAGCATTGATAAATACATCAACAGACTTCAAGTACAACCTTAAAATGGTTGTTTAAAATATTATAAAAGGCATTCTTTCTATAAGGATGCCTTTTTATGTTATTGGAAAGAAATCCTTAATTTAGATCATGCAAGTTCAACTCTTTATACCCTGTTTTATAGATCAATTGTACCCTCAGGTTGCATTTAATACTGTGAAAATATTAGAGAAAGCCGGATGTACTGTAAAGTACAATACACAACAAACTTGTTGTGGTCAGCCAGCATTCAATGCAGGATTTTGGGGTGAGTCAAAAGATGTTTGTACAAAATTTGTACAAGATTTTGATGGTGCAGATTATATTGTAAGTCCAAGTGCAAGTTGTGCAGGATTTGTAAGAAATAATTATGGTAAGCTTTTTGAAAACAATGCTTTTCAAAGCCCTGCTAAAAAAGTGTCTTCTCAAATTTTTGAATTATCTGAATTCTTAGTCAAGATTTTAGGGGTCACAGATTTAGGTGCTAGTTTTAATGGTAAAGCAACCTACCACGATAGTTGTGCGGGACTTAGAGAATGTAATATCAAAGCTGAACCTAGAGTATTACTTAATCAAGTAAACGGGCTAGAACTTGTCGAGATGAATGATAATGAAACATGTTGCGGATTTGGAGGAAGTTTTGCAGTTAAATACGATACCATAAGTGTAGCCATGGCAGATCAAAAAATTGATAACGCAATTGCTACTGAGGCCGAATATATTATAAGTACCGACATGAGCTGCTTGATGCATATTGATGGACGTATCAATCATAATGGACAAAAGATTCAAGTCATCCATTTAGCGGATGTGCTTGCAAGCGGCTATTAATTTATTGCAATTTTCAAGTCTCAACTCAACATTCTTTATATAGTATTGTTATAGATAAAAATATCTTTTTTATGGCTTATTGGCTAATCAAATCTGAACCATTTAAATATTCTTGGGATCAATTCAATAAAGACAAACGAACTTTTTGGGATGGTGTAAGAAATTATGGCGCAAGAAACAATTTAAGGTCCATGAAAAAAGGAGACCTGGCTTTTTGGTACCATAGCAACGAAGGCATGGAAATTGTTGGTATTGCAAAAGTGGTTAAAGAAGCTTACCAAGACCCTACCACAGAAGAGACAGCATGGGTAGCTGTTGATTTTGTGCCTCACAAAAAACTTAAAAACCCGGTGACATTAGCAGATATAAAAGCCAATACAAATTTGAAGGCTATGGCTTTAGTAAGATTAGGAAGACTCTCAGTTCAGCCTGTTACAGATGCTGAATGGGATGAAGTGATGAAGATGAGCCAAGGTAAATAATACCTTAAAAGATTTTATTAATTTTCTTTTTAGTGAAAAAAGGAATAGCCAATGAATATGGCAATCACCACTCCTATTAAATCTGCAAATAAGCCTGCCCAAACTGCATACCTTACCTTTTTAATACCTACACTTCCAAAATACAGGGCAATGATATAAAATGTAGTATCAGCAGATCCTTGGAATATGGAAGCCAATTTACCAACAAAAGAATCTGGCCCTTGTGTTTGAAAAATATCAAGCATCATACCCCTTGCACCACTTCCACTTAGAGGTTTCATGATAGCAACAGGTAAAGCCCCAACAAAATCGGTGTTCATTCCAGTAAGCTGAATTAAAAAACTTATTCCATTTAAGACATAGATCATTGCGCCACTATCTCTAAATACGCGTATTGCAACCAACATAGCTACTAAATAAGGAATGATTTTCACAATTACATCAAATCCATTTTTTGCTCCTTCAATAAATGCATCAAAAACAGAAACTTTTTTATATGCACCGCCCAGTATGATTGTTACTACTATCCCAATTAGAATACTTGATCCTGCAATTTTAGAAAATAATTCTTTTTGAATTGGTGAAAGACTATTGACTCCAAATAAAACAGTACCCATAAATAGTATTAGTCCCAATAACCAACTAATCAATACCCTATCCCATTTTATCTTCTGGTAGACACCCACCACAATAATTGATGCTAATGTGGTACCTATAGTGGCTAATACACAAGGAATAAAAATACTAGCAGCGTCTAGAGAACCAGCTGCTAAGCGATAAGATATAATTGTAAGAGGAATAATGGTCAATCCACTGGTGTGTAATACCAAAAACATGATTTGAGCATTGGTTGCTCTTTCCTTCTCTGGATTTAGACTTTGTAAGCTTTCCATTGCTTTTAAACCAAATGGTGTTGCAGCATTGTCTAACCCTAACATATTGGCACTAAAATTCATCACCATCTGCCCCATCGCTGGATGATTCTGTGGCACTTCTGGGAATAAACGACTTAAAAATGGGTTCATCCATTTGGCTAATTTTTGAATGGCACCTGCTTTTTCTGCAATATTCATTAATCCTAAAAAGAAAACCATTGTTCCAGCTAAAGGAAAAGCTACATCGATCACAGAAGATTTTGCTGAATCAAATAAGCCATCCGCTAATAGTTTAAATATCTCTGTATCACCTAAAAAGATCAATTTAAAGAGTGCTACGACAAAAGCAATTACAAAAAAAGCGATCCAAATGATATTCAATGCCATATCTAATTGTTTATGGTACTAATATAGCCCATTTTGCGATTAGAATTGTATTTTTGCATCCTTAAACAATCTAAAATATCATGGCTTTACAGGCAGGCATTGTGGGTTTACCTAACGTGGGCAAATCAACCTTATTTAACGCAGTTAGTAATAGTGCAAAAGCACAAGCAAGTAATTATCGTTTTTGTACCATTGAACCAAATGTTGGTCTAGTAGATGTACCTGATATGCGTATCGGTCAATTGGCTGAATTGATTAATCCAGCAAGAGTCGTTCCAACCCAATTAGAAATTGTGGATATAGCAGGCTTAGTAAAAGGCGCAAGCAAGGGCGAAGGTTTAGGTAATAAATTTTTGGCAAATATTAGAGAAGTGAGTGCCATTATTCATGTGATCCGTTGTTTTGAAGATGAAAATGTATTAAGAGAAGAAGGAAAAATTAATCCAATTGGTGATAAAGACATCATAGAAACAGAATTGCAATTAAAGGATTTGGATAGCGTAGAGAAAAAGATACAGCGTACCGAAAAAATGGCTAAAACAGACCCAAAAGCAAAAGTAGAATTGGAAGTTTTAAATAAGTGCAAAGCACATTTAGAAGATGGAAGAAGTATTCGTTCATTAGATTTATCTAAGGAAGAATATGTTGCCATTGCAGATATCTTTTTGTTGACTGCTAAGCCAGTGATGTATGTAGCCAATGTTGATGAGGCTTCCATGCATACTGGTAATGCCTATTCTGAACAATTGGTTGCTATGGCGAAACAAGAAGGTGCCGAAGTGATTGTAATGTGTAATAATATCGAGGCACAAATTTCAGAAATGGAAGACCCGGATGACAAGGCATTGTTTATGGAGGAATACCAAATGAAGGAGCCTGCTTTAAATAGATTAATACAAACTGCTTACAAATTATTGAAATTAGAAACCTATTTTACAGCTGGTGTGCAAGAAGTGCGTGCTTGGACGATTGGTTCTGGCTGGAAAGCACCACAGGCAGCAAGCGTAATACATACAGATTTTGAAAAAGGATTTATTAAAGCAGAAGTGATTGCATTTGATGATTATATTAAATTCAAAAGTGAAGCTGCTTGTAGAGATAATGGCAAATTAAGAATAGAAGGAAAAGAATACATTGTTAAAGATGGTGATGTAATGCATTTTAGATTTAATGTTTAATAAAGCATGAAAAAATATTTAGCAGTACTTATTGGTTTATTTACAATTGCATGTAATAACACAGAACCATCCGAGCAAACTGATAGCAACAATGCTGGAAATACTGCTATTGCAGCCCCTACTGCTTTAAATTACTTGATACAAAAGGTATACCCACATGATACCTCAGCCTATACGCAGGGATTGGAATGGTATAATAATAGATTGGTTGAAGGCACTGGATTAAGAGGAAAAAGTGTTTTGTACCAAATGGATGAGCAATTAAAACCAGTTGGCAAGAAGGTAAACTTAGATCTACCCTATTTTGGTGAAGGGATTACTGTATTTGATGGTAAAATTTATCAATTAACCTGGGAAGAGCATGCCGTTTTTGTTTATGACGCTACAACATTCAAAAAAATCAATACACTCAATTGGCCTTATGAAGGTTGGGGATTAACTCATAATGATACTTCATTAATTGTCTCCACAGGTAGCAGCAATTTATATTTTGTAAATCCTACAGACTTTTCTATTCAAAAAACTTTAGGTGTTTTTAATGAATATGGATATCAGAGTATGCTCAATGAATTAGAATATGTAGATGGCAAAATATTTGCAAATATTTATGGACAAAACGATATCGTTGTCATTGATCCAAACACAGGTAGAATTATGAATAAAATAGATTGTAGTAATTTACTTGCACAAGCTAAAGTGAATTATAACCCTTTAACAATAGATGCCGGGTTTGTATTAAATGGAATTGCTTATAAAAAATCAACCAACACCTATTTTATAACAGGAAAATGTTGGCCGGTTATTGTAGAAGTAAAATTGAATTAAATAAGCTAATAATTATATTGAACTAATTACAAAATATATAGCTTGGATTAGTTTGCTTTTTTAACTTGATAGATAATACTACTGCCTTTAGATGCTTCCCTAATAGCCATTAAATTAGAGATTAACCCTATAAATCCAGCAAATAGCGTACCTAATTTCCCAGACTGTTTGTACTTTTCACTTAATAAGCTTACATAGAAACTATCATACCACATTGGCTTTAAAGCAACAATTTCAAAGCCCATCTCTTTCAATAAAATTGTCATTGATTTAGGAGAAAAATGATATAAATGTCTAGGCAAATCATAAGCTGCCCAGTATTTTTTATAATAGGAAGCATCAAAGCTAGTATAGTTGGGAACCGCAATGATTAATCTACCATTTTGTTTTAGGCATTTAAAACATTGATGTAAATAAGGCTTTAGATCATGCACATGTTCTAAAACATGCCACATCGTAATTACTTCATATTCTTTTTCAGGTAAATTATAAATGTTGTCAGTAGATTGTAAATTTAATTTATAATTTTCGAATGCTTTATCTCTAGTAGCTGCGTCTGGTTCTAATCCTGTAACTTTCCAAGATTTTTGTTGCATTGCATGTACAAATGCACCTGTACCAGCACCAATATCTAATAAATGTCCCTTATGTCCAGTAAAGAGAGACTGTATCCAACTCGTTTTTTGAGCCAATGTTTTAGAACGAATTAAATGGTATAAACGGTTCATCCAACCCTCTTTAACATCCGTATGTGATATGTATTCTACGAATTTATAATACTGCCCTATTTGGTCTTGAGCGGGTAAAGGTGATGTGAATCTTACACTGCAATGAGTACAATGCAAAATAGAAAAGGGTTGTTGCGTTAATGAAAAGTCTTGACTTTCTATTGCGATTATTGGATTGGAATGATTGCAAACAGGACAGTTCATACTATTTATTTTAATAGGATTGCTACAATAGCGATTATTGCAATAATCAGCGGTAAAATCCACCATTGCTTGGATGAAGTGTTGAAATTATTTTCTGTTTGGTCTTCTATTTGAACTTTATCTAATTGGATTGGTTGAAAATAATGAGCACTGTTATAGTTTGATTCGAAAGTATAAACATCATTCAAAATATTCAATTGCCCTAGATTACCTAAGTCAACGATATTAGACGATGATAATTGACTTGTAAAAAATGATGCATAATCAATAATGGCTTGTTCAACGGTACAATCTAAATGATCAGATAAATAAATATAAAATAACTTATTTGGTTTAGTTGTTGGTTCAATGATAGCATCAAATACAATTTGATGTACTGGTGGTTGAAATTGACCATTCAATTGAACGGCATCTATCTGGTTCATCCTTAAATGTCCAATGCCTGGTAAAACCAATTGTCCATGCTCTAAGAAATATTTTTCTAAAATTGTAAGCATCATTATTTTCTAAATTTATATTGAATCCCAGCAACAATTTGTACTCCTAGAGAAGGATAATTTGCCCAACGTTGGTATTGCTGGTCTAATAAATTCTCCCCTTTACCCCAGAAAGTCCAATGATCTGAAATGGTATATTGCATTCCTGCGTTCAGTACAAAGGTATTGTTTAATTGGTAAGCATTACCCAATCCAGCACTGGTTTTAGATCCTGTCCAAAACTGTCCAGAAGCATCTAATTGAAGCTTTTTATTGTAAACCCAATTCAATTGAGAATTGAATTCAAATGGTAGAATACCCCAAGCTTGTGTATTCTCTCGAATTAAATTAAATTGAATATACTTGAAGTTGTTTTTCCATAATAACTTGTCGCTAAATTGATACCTTAAATTACCAAGTATTTCAATGGCAATTGCTCTTTTCTCAAATAAAACATCAAATTTTAAACCCTCTTGAATTGGATTATTCATTTGTTTAGTCTGATTGAAAAAAGGTAGTTCACGATAATCATTTAAAGCCATATTGAATCCATAATTTAATCGCTTGCTCACAGTAACTTGCACATTGAAGTATTTGTTTTCTTTCGAACTAATTGGCATACTATTTGGAGCTGATATCCAATGATTTTGACCAATTAATTGAATAAGTTGATTATTAATGACAGTTGTATTCCAACCAGCATCAATTACAAAATTGGTATCTTTTAATTTCTTTGTTAGTTCTATTTTAGGGTACAAAGCAAAATCTCCATTTGCGATAGTTGGCCTTACTCCTAAATTTAATCGATATTGATTTTTATTAAGCTCAAGAGACGGATCAATTTGAAAGATTGTATTATTAATTGAAGCACTGATTACAGGATTATATTGATTATAACTAAAGTTTAAATCTGCATGAATTTTAATGTTATTTTTAAAATTATACATTATAGGGCTGTATAAGTCTAACACAAGGTTATTTGCTTGGCTTACTAAATTACTATGATTGAATTTTAAGATAGGTGCGAAATACAATTGATCAGAAATCACTTGTTTATTAGTAAGTGCAAAATTTGCTCCAATTACAGTTAATTTTTGCTCGAAATTTTTGAGCGGTAGAATAGTCGTGTCAGGAACTAATCCATAGCGGTATCTATTGGATTGATTGAAATAAAATTGAGTATTTAGAACTTTGTTTTTATTCATTGAAAAACCACCATTATAATTGAGCCCTATCATATTCCACTTTTGAATAGGATGCGGCCCTGCAATGGATTCATTGAGGATATTTAAATGATGTTGCTGTGCCTTTTGATCTACTAATGCCCCTTCTAATTGGATAAATTGAGAATAATAATTACCCAAACCAATTTTTACATTGGCAGATTGTTTTATCGTCTTGATTGAATCAATTTTAATAGCCCTTGGTACCAATGCAATTGGTTGATATTGGAAACTTAAATTCTGGCTTGGAACCTGATAAGATAAAAGAACTGAACTGGTGTCCACCATAGCGGTTGCATTTAAAAATCCGATTTTAGCAACATTTTTAAGTTGAGGTTTAAATGCAGAAACAATCGTGACTACTTTTTCTGGAATACTATCCATTGTAATTTTCTTGAATGGTAAACTTGTGATTGGAGTCGATGGACTGATTGTATCAGCTACTTTATAGGTGGCAACACTAGGTCTTTTTTTAATTATTTGCTTCTTTCTAGAGCTTGCTTTTTTATTCGACTTCTTCTTATTCGGTTTTTTCTTCTTTTTAGTGCTAATAGTGGTTTTTGCCTTCTTTTTAGTTTTTTTCTGAGCAATACCCAAATGACTAAAACAAAATAAAGTCAATGCTAATAGTGCGTATCTTATAATTAATTTCATAATCTTATGTTATTGAGCTTTAATGGTTTCGGTAATTGCTTTCAGCTTATCTGAAGCAATTTGTTGTAAAGCTGGAATGGTTGCATTTTCGGCAATACTTTTATATGTGGCAATGGCATTAAAGCTATCATTTTGTGCTAAGTAGATATCCCCTAATAAAATATAGCTTTTTGTTACCCAGAATTCATAAGAAGCTTGTTTTTTAATCACGTCAAAGGCTGTCTTTTCTGCTAAATTGTATTTATGTTGATCAAAATAAATACTTGCAGTTAAGTAGTGGGCCTCGGCAGTGTACATTGAACTATTTGATTTTAACACTGTATTTAATATTTGTAGAGCGCTGATAGTATCTTTTTGAGCAATTGTCTGATGGTACAATGCCATATTCGCCATCAATACATCATCTGTAGCACTATTTTTATCAGCCAAAATAAGGACTGCTGTCTTGGAGGCTTCTACCCAATTTTCGGCCTTATATTGACATCTTAATAGCCCTTTGATTGCTTCATTTTTTTGCTCTTGTTGTGTTGTGTATTGAAGGACTATTTTAAAGTATTGTTCTGCACCTACATAATCTTTTAAATTAAAATAATACAATCTGGCCGCTGTAATGGCTGCTCTATCAGAAAATTGATTCGGTGCTTTATTTGCTATTTTTCCAAAGTATACTGCAGCTGTATCATACTGATCTAAAGAATAGGCCATCTCCGCTAAATAATTCATTGCATTTAATTGATATTTTCCCTCAGGGAAACCATCTAAATATTTTCTGAACCCATTTGTAGCATTGTTGTATTTTTTGTCTTCGTATTGAATGATTGCAGCGCGATACATTAATGAATCTTGTTCACTGAATGACAATGGTTTTCCAAAATTATTCATAAACTGAACATAAGCCTCAGGCTGTTGCTCTTCTACAAAGATATTTCTAATGTATTCCAATGCATTATCACTTTCGGCTGAATTTGGATAGGCACTATACAATGATTTGAAATTTTGTAAGGCTTCTTGGTTTTTATTCAAATTAAAATATACAATACCTAATTTGTAATAAGCCAATGGGTAGAACTCGGTAGCTTTATTGTCTAATAAAACTTTTGACAATGGAGTAATTGCTTCTTGAAATTGTTCTTTACTTGTATAGGTATCTGCTAATTCCATTCTAGCATCACTTAGATACTTAGACTGGCTAAAATCAGTATCATAACTATTTAATATTTTTAACTTTTCCTTATTTAAACCAAGCGCTCCATAGATAATTGCTTTTTGCAAACTGGCATAGTCTTCAAAATTCCAACCTAAATCAATAATTTTTTGGTAAGATTTTAATGCCTGCTTGTATTGCTTTGTCATAAATTGACAATCCGACAAACGAACTAATGCATCTTTCTGATAAGCAGAAGATTCTATGTATGGATTAAAGTCTGCAGCAATCGTGAATAATTGCAATGCTTTTGTGTAGTTATTGTTTTTTAAATAGCAGTAGCCTAAAGTATAATTGGCATGTTTTTTTGTGATTTCTCCAATCTCAATAGGATCTAAAATATATTTTTCAAGGTGCTCTATCGCCTCATCTATTCTACCCATTTTATAAGCAAGTTCTCCAATCCAGAAATAGGTTTGTGCTAAAACATTCTTGTTATAAGGTAAGTTTTTAACTTGATTGAATAGCTCATACGCTTTTTCATTTTGACCATCGTTGATTGAAAGTGCAGCCTTCCCAAACAAAATATTTGGATACAATTTCAAAAGTGCCTCATCTAAAGTATCCATTTTTTGATAGGCGTCATAGGCTTTATTGAAATCATTGCTATAAGCAAGTGCGGTTACATATAAACTTTTAACTTCTTTACTATATACACTATTTGGATATGTTTGTGTAAATTTTTCTACCGATTGTAAGGCTACGCTATATTCTTTTAATTCAATAGACAATTTAGCATAATTAAATAAAGCAATTTCCTTCTGTGCTAAATTCTGACTTTTTGTTGCACATAATAGAAATGCATTTTTAGCTCCCAATTTATTATTCGTTTTTAAATAAGAGGTAGCCAATAAGTACATACTATTTTGTCCTAATGAATCCTCAACATTTGCCAATTGTTTGAAACCAAGAATAGCTTCATTCCATTGCTGCGCTTGGAAATAACAAAAAGACAATTGGTATAAATCTTGTGATTCTACTTGTTTTTGAGATTTCACATAATTTGCTAAATAAGGCAATGCTTTTTCATATTGTTTCTGCTCAAACAATAAGTGCCCCATTAATTGAGCTAATTGGCTGGTATAATATTGTCCATTTTTTTGTAAAGCTTGTTCTGTATTTTTTATTGCTGCGTCTACATCCCCTAGGAAATAATACAATTGACTAATATAAAAAGGAGTTAATGTGCTATAAGCTTTATTTTGTTCAGCGATTTTAAAACAGCTTAAAGCCAAATTGAAATCTTTCTGTTGTAAAGCAACAAATCCTGCATAGTAATTTGCATCAGTATAAAAAGGACTTGTTTGAACTTGTCTTATACTCATTAAAAGGCTTGAAGATTGCTCCCAATCCCCTTTTTTAAAATACAAATAACCTAATTGAAACTGCATTAATGCCAGTTCATTATTTTCAAGGTCATCTATGCTGATTTTTTGATACGCTTGAATGGATGCATCTACCTGTTGTTTTCTAAAAAAGTTTTTTGCTAATTCAAAATTTAATCTAGACTGATAGATCTTATTTGAATTATTTTTCAACCAATTTTCGGCTTGTATAACAGCATAATCCTTATCTAAAGCCACAGATAATAAATGATAGTAGAAAGCTATATCAACATTATTCGGTTCAAAATGATGCGCAGATTGAATTGTTTGATAAGCAGCTAAACTATCCCCTTGCTGAAGGGATTTTAATCCATTTTGATATAATTGACTAAGTGGCGCCTCAAAATGCATTAATTGACTTGAAACGGGTACTGTGAAAAGTAAGGTACAGGTTAAAAGCAACAGGATTGGACTTGCTTTTTTATTGGGTTTTAACATAGGATCCGTTGTTTAGTAGGATAGTATTATAAAAATACACTTTGATTATAAAACGCTTCGTTAAATAAGCTTATTGTGGAAAAACAGATACAATCCTTAAATTTGTCAACAAATGCAATAAATATGTATGAACATTCGACAACAGTAAGGGTTAGGTATGCAGAAACAGATAGAATGGATGTGGTGTATTATGGCAATTATGCGATGTATTTTGAAATTGGTCGTGTAGAGGCAATTAGAAACCTTGGGGTATCCTACAAGGATATTGAAGATATGGGCATTATTTTACCTGTTGTGGAGCTTAATATTAAGTATTTAAGACCAGCCAAATACGATGACCTAATTACCATTAAAAGTCAGATTAAGACCTTGCCAACTGACCATAAAATTATATTTGACCAAGAAGTTTATAATGAAGCTGGAAAGCTGTTAACTGTTGGACAGGTTAAACTTTATTTCATGGATGCCTCAATGAATAATAAAATCGAAATGCCTGCCATTTTGAAGGAAAAACTAAGTGTCTATTTTAGTTAAACCGCCTTTTTTGGGTTTACTTTGCAACCAAATTGAAGCATATCTATGAGGGATCAAATTCAGGCTACTATTATCACTATTGGAGACGAATTATTAATTGGTCAAGTGATTGATACCAATAGTGCTTTTATAGCTCAAAAGTTAAATTCAATTGGTGTGCAAGTGCAACAAAGAATTGCTGTTGGAGATGAGGCTCAATCTATCACCAATGCATTAGATACTGCCATTGAAAAAAGTCAAATTGTTATTATTACTGGAGGATTAGGCCCTACAGCAGACGATATTACCAAACCTTTGTTGAATCGTTATTTTGGTGGTAAAATGGTGCTTGACCAACCTACATTAGACCATATCACTTATATTTTTGAACAGGTTCACAAGCGTCCAATGATTGAAAGAAATCGTAAACAAGCTGAAGTTCCAGATGTTTCTGAGGTTTTATTCAATCAAACAGGAACTGCACCAGGTATGCTTTTTAAGAAAAACAACAGTCTCATTTTTTCATTACCAGGTGTCCCTCATGAAATGCAATGGCTGATGAATGAAAAAGTTTTACCAATTATTCTAGAAAGAATTAAACTAGGCGTAATAGCACATAGGACATTATTAACTGCAGGTGTTGGAGAGTCATTCTTAGCTGAATCTATCCAATCTTTCGAAACAAGCCTTCCAGAAAATATCAAATTAGCCTACCTACCCTCCTATGGTATGGTAAGATTAAGATTGACAGGTAAAAGTGATGATGCAGCTAGTTTAAATAGTCAATTAGATTCCTTATTTGAGCAATTAAAAGAACAAGTAAAAGAACACCTTGTTACAGATAAAGATGAACCTATTGAAGTGGTGGTTGGTCGACTTTTGAAAGCAAATAACCACACAGTTGCTACCGCAGAAAGTTGTACTGGAGGCTATATTGGTCATCTTTTATCAAAACATGCTGGTTCATCCACCTTTTTTACAGGAAGTATTGTTAGTTATGATAACCGTATCAAGACTGAGTTTTTAGATGTCCCAACCAATATATTAAAAACGGTTGGAGCAGTAAGCAAGGAAGCTGTGGAACAAATGGCCTTAGCAATTAGGTCAAAAATGAACACTGATTTTGGGATATCTGTGAGTGGTATCATGGGCCCATCTGGTCAAACTGACGAAAAACCGCTGGGAATGGTGTGGATTGGGGTAGCCAATAAAGAAAAAGTGGTTTCTAAAGTCTTTTTCCTCCGATTTGATCGACAAAAGAATATAGAAGTAACTGCCAACCAAGCTATAAATTTACTTAGGTTACTCATAATCAATAAGATTTAGTCTTATTTTTGCTAAAATTATTCCCTATGTCTGTAGTTGACTTGATTTTGCCAAAATTGGGTGAAAGTATCATGGAAGCGACCATTTTAAAATGGCATAAAGCTGTAGGTGATACCATTCAATTGGATGAAACATTACTTGATATTGCTACTGATAAAGTAGATAGCGAAATACCATCCACAACTGCAGGAACTATTACAGAAATCTTATTTGAAGTCAATGCAGTCGTACCTATTGGAACGGTTATTGCAAGAATACAAACAAGTGGTAGTAATGAAACAACCCCAAAAACAGAAAAAGTTCAGGTAACAGAAATTAAAAAGGAAACCGCACCAGCTGTAACTATTGCAGATGAAGTTCCATTTACGCCAAGTGTTTCGAATGTTGAAATACAACAAGAAAATTCAAACGAGGCAAGGTTCTTCTCTCCATTGGTTTTGAATATTGCACAAAATGAAGGTGTAAGTTTTAATGAATTACAAGCAATACCAGGCACAGGTAGTCAAGGCCGTGTTTCAAAGAAAGATATCCTTCAATATATTGCTCAGAAAAAAGCAGGACATATTCAAGCGCCAATAAATACTGTTCAAACTGTTGTTGCTGAAAATAATAATAACGTAACAACACAAACTCAAGCTCCAGCTTCTGTACCTCCTACAACTTCAAATGCGAATAGTTCAAATACTTTCCCGCCAGCAGACTATGGTTTTAATGCATCTAATGGTGCAGGGAAATTTGCTAGTCCAGATGAGGTGATCATTACAGGTAATACAGAAATAATTGAAATGGATCGTATGCGTAAGCTTATAGCAAAGCATATGGTTGAAAGCGTTCAAACAAGTCCACATGTTACATCATTTGTGGAAGCAGATGTAACCAATATGGTTGTATGGAGAGAAAAAGTGAAACAACTATTTGAAAAAAGAGAAGGTACTAAATTGACATTTACTCCAATGTTCATGGAATGTATTGCAAAAGTTTTAGAGCAATTTCCATACATCAATTGTAGTTTACAAGGTGAAAATATCATTTTAAAGAAGGATATTAATATTGGGATGGCTACTGCCCTTCCATCAGGCAACTTAATTGTGCCAGTGATTAAAGGTGCGAATCAATTGAGTATTGTTGGCTTAAGTAAGGCTGTGAATAATTTAGCAAATGCGGCTAGAAACAATCAATTAAAACCTCAGGATACTCAAGGTGGTACTTTTACAGTAACCAATGTGGGTACTTTTGGATCCATCATGGGAACACCTATTATACCACAGCCTCAAGTTGCAATACTTGCTTTAGGTGCAATTAAAAAAAGACCAGTGGTGATAGAAACACCTTCAGGAGACGCTATTCTTGTTCGTCATATGATGTACTTATCAATGAGCTATGATCACAGAATTGTGGATGGTGCAATGGGATCAAGTTTCCTTTCTGCTGTTGCAAAGGCTTTTGAACAATGGGATCCAAATAGACAATGGTTCCAATATGTTTAATTAAAATATTTCAATAAAAAATAAAGCCCCAAATTGGGGCTTTATTTTTTTGTAATTAGTAGGTAATGAAATCATCTGTGTATTAGTAACCTAATCCTAAGTCTCTTCCTTTCATAATGGCAGGTACACCTTTGGACATCCATATAGGCATCGGTGCACCTTTTAAATAATGATCAAAGAACTGTTGTTCTCTAATTTGAATATCTTTCCTGTTTTTTCTCTCTACTAAATTATGGGCTTCATTATTATACACTAACATCCAAATTGGTTTTGATAATCTTCGCATAGCTGTAAACATTTCAATACCTTGATACCAAGGCACAGCATCATCTGCATCATTACTCATGATTACAATTGGCGTCTTCACTTTATTTAATTCAAAAAGAGGAGAATTTTTAATGTATAAATCTGGACGTTCCCATAAATTAGCTCCTATTCGGCTTTGTGTTTTTTCATATTGAAATTGTCTATTTATACCAGCACCCCATCGAATGCCACCATAAGCACTTGTCATATTCACAACCGGAGCACCTGCCCAAGCTGCTGCATATAAATTAGTTTTGGTAATTAAGTATGCAATTTGATACCCTCCCCAACTTTGACCTTGTAATCCAATTCTAGTACTATCAATAAAACCTTTTTGTATCATTGCTCTAGTTCCACTAACAATATAATCGTAAGCACCTTGACCAGGATAGCCTTTCTTATACCAGATATCTGGGACAAATACTACATAGCCTCTGCTTACAAAGAATGGGATATTCAATCTAGAAGGTGTCGGAGACGGAGCAAGATAGTTATGAAGGGTTTGATTGTTTCTTTCATAGAAATAGACAATCATTGGATATTTCTTTTTTGCATCAAAATCTTCAGGCAAGTATAAAATACCCTCTGCAGTTTTACCTGTGTACGCTTTCCATTTCACTAATTGGGATTGCATCCAATTGTAATTTGCTTGTTGGGGATTAATGGAGCTAAGTGCAACTGAAGCTTGTTTTTGCTGTGTAAAAGTGTAAGAATAGATATTTGCCGCATTTTTTTCATCTTCTTGCATCACAAGTATTTGGTTTGATTTCTTTGCACCAACAATAGTGGTTAAATGCATTGGAATATCTGTGATTGTAAATAAAGATTTATTCGCTAAGTCCAAAATAGCAAGGCCTTCATTTTTATTGATTTCGTTGTATACTCTTAATAAAATTTGATCTTTAAATCCAATCACTTTTTTATCTGAATCTAAGTTTACAAAACGGTATTCATTTTTAGAACTGCGACCCTTGGTTAATAAAAAAGAAGCATTCATACCTGTTGCATCCACTAACCAAAGATCATAACGGTCATAAAGTATAAAATGTGTATGATTATCCATCCACATGGCTATTCCATAGGCATTTGGATCGTCAGGTACATCATTGTCCTCATCATATAATGGAAATTGAATGTCTTTGGCAATTTGCTTGGTCTGCAAAGTGGTTGTATTGTAAGACTTAAATTGTTTTGATATTTCATCATAAAATACCACTAAGCTGCCGTCATATGAAGGGGTTACCAAACTGCTTTTTAGTCCTTTTTGAATTAATTGTTTTTGACCAGTCTTGGTATTTAATGCATATAAATCTCTTTTTCCGTAACCCTCCCATTGGCTTGCAATCGTATAATTTGAATCAATATTCGCAATCGCTATTTGTCCATCCCCTTCCATGGTCATTTGAATTTGACGATCGTTGATTTTTCCTAGGTAGGTAAATGAATTATTTGAAGGTCTATATATAACAGCTTCTGTACTTTTCAAACTAGTCTCAAGGCTTTTTAATTGAGTAGACTGTAAATTCGCATCGGTGTAGTTCCAGATGTCAAGGCTAACTCTATCAAATTCTGGTAAACTAGTATCCTTCACAGGCAAAATGGGTTGTATACCAAAACTTAGTAATGCACCCGATTTGCTAAAAGTTAATTTTTTATCCCCTCCAATGGTATATTGATTGGGCATCACAACATTTGCATTATTAAAAACAAATTTCGACGTATCCATTTCAGGTGTAAAATATGCAAGTGTATAATTCTTCTGCAATGCCTTGTCTGTACTATCCCTTTCTATTAAATAAGCTAACTGTTTACCTTCTTCGTCCCAAGTAAAGTTGGTTGCAGAATAGAAACGAGTATTGATTGTCTTTGTATTCGTATCTGCAATAGAGGCTAAAAGTATTTTGGCATCATTTACTTTTGTCTTGATTTGATACAACATTAGACCTTCTCCTTTAGGATGCATAGCATAGTCTGTAACATTACTATAAACCCTTTCTTGTCCTGAATTTAAGTCTCTAAAATAAAGATTCGCGCCTTCCTTTTTGATGTCTATTTTGGGATCACTTAAATAAGCTATTAAATCATTTCCAAATTCAGGGATTTGAAAACTTTTAATTGCTGGTATTTTGTTGATGTTACCATTGGATAATGTTAAGATAACCAAACTATCTTTTGGCATTTCTTCTGGCTTCTTCTTTGCAATCTTTGCTTTTCTAGTTTCATCAAACTTAGGTTTGATTTTTGCAATTAAAAATGCGTTGTTTTCTGTAAATTTTGCCTGTGCTCCTCGATCTATACTAAAAATTTGATTTGTTTTTAGATGTTTAATATACAAAATATTATCCCCTTCTTGTGGTGCAACTGTATAAGACATCCAATTACCGTCATTGGACAAAAGCACATCTCTTATAGATTGCCATTGGTCATATACGGTATGATCTAGAGGTTTTTTTTGTGCTTGACTAGAAATTGATAGTAATACCAAAAAAATAGAGTAGACAATTCGATTCATATAGGTTTATTTGAGTACCTAATTTACGAAATGTTTTAATAGAAATAGGAATCTATTTTGTTTTTTGCTGACGCATAACACGAAGCATCTGAAGCATAACAGATATAGCTATTAAGCTCATGCCAATAAAAAAACCCTTCCCCATTTGTTTATGTTCTTGAAATAAAATGATCGCAATGATGATACCATAAACTGGCTCAAGATTTAATGAAACATTCAGGGTAAATGCACTAATTTTTTTGAGCGCACTAAGCATCAAATGATTAGCCAATACAGTACATACCAATGATAAAATAATAAGCCAGAACCAGTCACTTTTAGTTGGAAGCAAAAATGTAGCATGTTGGTATTGATTGATCCCAAATATAACAACAGCTAGAAACCCTAAACCACCAAGCATCTCGAAAGTCTGGATGGTTTGTGTGGTATATTGAGCCGTTAATCTTTTGTTGAAAATGGTAAAAATGGAAGCAAATATTGCGGATACTAAACCCACCAAAATACCTGTTCTAAATTGAATATCAAATTGAAAAATAAATAATATTCCAATTAGGCTAAGTAAACCGATCAATAATTCACTCCATATAAATTTCGTTTTGAATAGCAAAGGTTCAAGTATTGCCGTAAATAGGCCTACGCAGGAAATACACACCAAAGCAATAGAGACATTCGCCAACTTAATGCTTCCATAAAAACAAACCCAATGAATTGAAATAAGAACACCTATGAACATCAGCCATCCTTTTTCTTTTAAGTTTACCTTGTTTGGCTGTTTGTGCAATAAGTATATTGGCGAAAGTGCAAGTACTGTCAATAAAATTCTATAAAAGACAATATATAAACCATTCAATTGAATCAAATTGCCGAGAGGCGCTGTTAATCCAGCCAAGAAAACAAATACATGTAACTGTATTAAAGAACGCTTAAGACTGCTCACGCTTAATTTGTTTGATAAATCGACCAGTAAAGGATTGCCATTGCATACTTAGCACACCAAGTACTGCCTCTTTGATGATGCCCTTAGACATCTTACTAGTGCCAATTTTCCTATCGATGAATGTGATAGGTACTTCCTTTAATTTAAAGCCTAATCGCCATGAGGCAAATTTCATTTCAATTTGAAATGCGTATCCGATAAATTGAATATGATCTAATTGCATTGATGCAAGTACTTTACGCTTATAACAAATGAACCCAGCTGTTGGATCTTTCACCGGCATGCCTGTAATAATTCTTGTATAAAGTGACCCTCCTTTTGAATAGATCAATCTATCTAATGGCCAATTTTCTGTTGCACCGCCTTTCACATACCTACTTCCAATAGCTACATCTGCACCATTTTCACAAGCTGCTAATAACCTATCTAAGTCTAATGGATTATGTGAAAAATCGGCATCCATCTCAAAAATATAATCATATTGATTTTCTAAAGCCCATTTAAATCCGTGTATATATGCTGTGCCTAAACCTAATTTTCCTTTTCTTTCTTGGATAAAAACTTTATCAGGATGCGCTTGCATTATTTCCTTAACAATTGAGGCAGTACCATCTGGAGAACCATCATCCACCACTAAAACATGGTATTGATTGCCTAGAACAATCACTGCATGAATGATTGAAGCAATGTTTTCTTTTTCATTAAAAGTTGGTATGATGACAATTTTCTTCACTTTCTATTGGGGGGATATAGTTTTTTACCTTTTTAAAGGTTTAAATATAAATTATTTATTTAAAATGGTTCTATTTAAAATTTCTGTTAACTTCTGTTTGGTATGCAAAGCAAAGTCTCCTTTCATCATCCAGTCATAATATTGAGGCTCTTCCTTTAAAACCTGGGTAACTGGTTTACCCTTGTGCTTACCAAAATTGAAGACTTCAACACCATTTTCCATAATAAAACGACGGGCAAAATCTACAATTTGGTCTTCTCCCGTGAATTTCACAATTGACTCCACTGTATTTCCTATCACAGGATATCGTTCTAATTGTGCCTCTAATACCTCCCAAGTTGCGGTTGCATCTGCCTCGGCTGTATGGGCATCTTCTAAGCTTTTATTACAATAAAACTTATACGCAGCAGTCAATGTGCGCTGTTCCATCATATGAAACACTTTTTGAACATCTAATAATTTTCTTGATTCAATATCTACAGATATGCCAGCCCTTAAAAACTCCTCATTTAACATTGGAATATCAAAACGATTGCTATTATATCCTGCTAAATCTGCCCCTTCTAAAAATTGTTTAATCTCATTGGCCACTTGCTTAAATGTAGGCGCATCTTTTACCATTTCATCAGTAATGCCATGCACAGCAGTTGTAGCAGCTGGAATGGGCATTTCTGGATGAATCAACTTTCTTTTTACTGATTTTGAACCATCTGGCATGATTTTTACAATGGCAATTTCAACAATTTTATCAGTGCTGACATTGACGCCTGTCGTTTCTAAATCAATAAAACAGATTGGCTGGGAAAGTTGTAAACGCATAGGGATAATTATAAACCGAAGTTAAACAATATGCTATTGAAAATGTCAGATTAAGGTTAAAATACTTCAAAAGAATGGTGTAATTTTACACCTTAAATCAGCTCAAATGAATTGGCATCCAATCAACAAAGTAGAACAATTAGAACAAATTAAAGCAGCTTCTTATACCACCCCTCAGGTGATCTTTAAGCACAGTACCACCTGTAGTATTAGCAGGATGGCTTTAGATCGTTTTGAACGCGCCGAGGCACCTGAAAACGTTGATTTCCACTATTTAGACCTATTAAATTTTAGGGCAATTTCTAATGAAATAGCCACGTTTTTTCAAGTACATCATGAGTCCCCACAATTGCTTTTAATAAAGGATGGGGAATGCATTTATGATGAGAGCCATTATGGTATTATGATGGACGAACTTAAGTCCTTTCTATAATCATCGCACTTGCGCCTCCACCTCCATTACAAATAGCTGCTGCGCCATATTTTGCTTGATGGTCTTGAAGAATATGGGTTAAAGTGACAATGATTCTAGCACCACTACATCCTAGTGGATGACCCAATGAAACTGCACCTCCCCTTATATTCACTTTAGATGGATCTAAATTTAATAATTTAGTATTCACAACTCCAACTACAGAAAATGCTTCATTGAATTCAAAGAAGTTGATGTCATTAGATGTTAAATTAGCTTTTTTTAAAGCCTTAGGTAATGCTAAAGATGGCGCAGTCGTGAACCATTTAGGATCATGTTCTGCATCTGCATAACTAGTTATTTTAGCCAATGGTTTTAAACCAAGTGCATTCATTTTTTCACCGCTCATTAATATAAGGGCTGCAGCACCATCATTCATTGTACTTGCATTCGCTGCAGTTACAGTTCCGGTTTTACTAAAAGCAGGATTTAAACCTGCAATTTTATCAAACTTTACATTAAATGGTTCTTCGTCCTTATCAATAGTGATTGGGTCACCTTTTCTTTGAGGAATCACTACTGGGATAATTTCATTCATAAACAAACCTTTCTCAATAGAAGCTTGAGATTTTGTATAACTACCAATTGCAAATGCATCTTGTTCTTCTCTAGAAATTTGATGTTCTGTAGCACATAAATCGGCGAAATTACCCATTGCTACTTGATCATACACATCTACTAAACCATCTTTAGCCAATCCGTCTAACAAAGTGGTGTCACCATATTTGTTTCCCCAGCGTTGTTGCATATTATAGAATGGCACATTACTCATACTTTCCATACCACCTGCAACAACAATATCTGCATCGCCTAATAGAATATTTTGAGCAGCCAAAGCAATTGACTTCATGCCACTAGCACATACTTTATTAATGGTTGTACAAATAACTTTATCTGGCAAACCAGCTAATTTAGCTGCTTGTCTTGCTGGTGCTTGACCTAAGCCTGCTTGTATTACAGATCCCATATAGACTTCGTCGACTAAATTAATATCCAAATTAATTTTATCCATTGCACCTTTAATTGCAACTGCACCTAATTGAGTTGCAGTTAAACTTTTTAAAGACCCTCCAAAGGATCCCATTGGTGTTCTAACAGCGGCTACGATATACACTTCTTTAGACATATTATAATTAATTTTAAATAATAATGGTTATTCAATTTTTAATTTAAGTTATTTCAAATTATGAAGTTGGAGCTTGTTCTATTGTTTCAGGCACTAATCGAATGCCACCATCTTCTATTGTAATTTTTTTTGCTTTATACAAGATTCCAACATTCATTTTAAACGCTTTTTTACTAATGCCAAAAAAAGCATAGATATCTTCGGGGGAAGATTTGTCATGATAAGGTAAGAAGCCTTTGTGTAATTTTAATAATTGAATCAATTTAACTTGATCATCATCTAATTTCTCTACACCTTGCTTCCCAATTCCAATATCCAACTTATTATCTTCCCTGATTTTTTTTACAAAACCTTCCTCAATCATTTGACCAATATGCAAGTGAGTAAAAACCTCGTTTTTATATACCAATCCTTGATGTACTTGGTTTACAATAACCACATATCCAATATCCGATTCACGATAAACCTGTAGTTTAACTTTCTCTCCTTCTTTTACCGTAAGGATATCATTGCTAATTTGATTGTCTATCTTTTCTGTTGCAGCAACCCTTCCTGTTTGTTTGTCCAAGTAAAGTTTAACTAAATACTTACCACCCAAGCGCATACTCGATAATTGCTGAGAAACAGGGACAAATAAATCCTTCATTAAACCCCAATCTAAAAAAGCCCCTTGCTTAGTAATAGCAACCACTTTTAAAGCGGCAATGTCACCAACAACTGCAAATGGTTCTTGTGTAGTGGCAATTAATCTATTGTCTGAGTCATGGTATACAAAAACACTAATGGTGTCATCCACTTGTAAACCTGAAGGCACAAATCGTTTTGGCAATAAAATCCCTTCGGCACCATCGTCCATATAAAAACCAAAATCCACTTTTCGGTCTACGCGCATTAAATTGAATTGACCTACATTGATGGTTGACATATACTTATTTTATATAAAATTAGAACAATTCTGGCTGTTCGTCGTTAGGATCTTTAATGACCACTTTATTTTCCCACTGCATTTCAATGGATTTACTAAAATCCACCAATTTGGTACCAACCGCTTTAGACCCCATCACATCTACCATTTTACTCACTTTGAACTTTGCTTTTCTGAGTTGTGTCCCCTTGCCAGATTCTACTACCAAGACTGGTTCAACATGCGTTGTCACAGCAGCTACATAATTACCATTGCCTTCTTTAATAAAAGAAAATGGTGTTTTAAGGGTAGATGTTTCTATTTTAAAACGCTTGATATTGAACTGTAATTTTTCTTTATCTAAATAAACGGCTGTGATCACTTTCAATGGATTGAATTTCTCCATGAACATTACTTTCTCTGGATCAAACCTTTGAGTTAATTCCGTATCGGTTACTTCGTAAGTACCATCCTTGTAAATTACAATTAATTTCTCATCTTCGAAGGTACCTAAGTACAATCCCTTCTCCTCGGTATTTAATCTACCAAACTTATCGTCAAACCATAATTTTCTTCCTACTAATGTACTTTTGCCTGCTTCTTTTAACTTAACCACTTTCACGGGGTACTTTGTAACCTGATTACCTACACTGGTTCTTCCTTTTACTTCTAATGTTTCAAAGAAGAAGTCAAATTCCTTGATTCTAGCACTACAATTTGGACTTAAAATTATTTTCACAGATTCTGCTTCACCATTGGCATTGATGGATAAATAATGCACTTTAGATTTGTCTAATTTTTTTGCTAGTACATATTCTTTGTCTCTAGTAATACCTGTCACATTAAAACGTTTAGCGTAGCTAATTCCAGATGCGCCATCTACATAAATCATATTGTAAGTAGTGCGTTCATCATTTTTCTGGAATACAGCAGCATGAAGGATATCCTTGCCAATAAATATTTTGTCAGATACTTTGACCACTTTCATGGTACCACCTTTTGTAAATGCAATGATATCGTCATAATCTGTACAGTCACAAAGGAATTCGTCTTTCTTTAAACTTGTTCCTATAAAACCTTCAGTTCTATTGATATAAAGTTTTGTATTTGCAATTGCAACCTGCTTTACTTGAATGGTGTCAAACTCTTTAAGTTCTGTTTTACGCTCTTTGCCTTTGCCGTATTTCTTTTGTAAATTCTCATAATAACTTACGGCATAGTCTACTAAATTTTCGAGGTTGTTTTTAACTTCTTTAATTTCAGCCTCGATAGATTTAATTTGCGCAATTAAATCCTCAATATCTAGTTTATAAATTCTTCTAACAGGCTTGTCTGTCAATTTCAATAAATCCGTCCTTTCAATTGGTTTTTTGAATTTCTTTTTAAAAGGTTCAAAAGCTTTATCAATGGCATCAATAACTTTTTCCCAATTAAGGTGTTTTTTCTCTAGTTCCTGGTAGATCTTTTCTTCGAAGAATATTTTTTCTAAACTTGTGAAATGCCATTTATCCAATAGTTCTTGTAAATGGATCTCAAGTTCAGATTTCAATAATGCTTTGGTATGGTCAACTGAATATTTTAATAAATCACTTGCACCTAAAAATTGTGGGCGTTGATTTACAATCACACATGCATTAGGCGATAAACTAATTTCGCAATCTGTAAAAGCATATAAAGCATCAATGGTAATATCTGGTGATATACCAGCTGCCAAATCAATTTGAATTTCTACTTGAGCGGCTGTGACATCAATTACTTTTTTGATTTTAATTTTACCATGGTCATTGGCCTTGGTAATGCTTTCCATCAATTGAGTAGTTGTAACTCCGTAAGGTACATCTTTAATGACCAATGTCTTCTTATCTAGTTCTTCTATATGAGCTCTCACCCTTATTTTTCCACCTCTTTTTCCATCATTGTATGCCGAAGCATCCACCATACCCCCTGTTTGAAAGTCTGGTAATAATTCAAACTTACGTCCTCTTAAATATTTAATACATGCCTCTAATAACTCATTGAAATTATGTGGCAATATTTTAGTGGATAAACCAACTGCAATACCATCCGCACCTTGTGCCAATAAAAGCGGAAACTTCAAAGGTAAAGTAACAGGTTCTTGTTTTCGTCCATCATAACTCAAAGCCCAGTCTGTTGTCTTTGCATTAAAAGCAACTTCAAGTGCGAATTTGCTTAATCTTGCTTCAATATAACGAGAAGCAGCTGCTGAATCTCCAGTTCTTACATCACCCCAGTTTCCTTGGGTTTCGACTAATAAATTCTTTTGACCAATATTCACCAATGCATCTCCAATACTTGCATCACCATGAGGATGATACTGCATGCTTTGTCCAATGATATTGGCCACTTTATTGAATCTACCGTCATCCATTTCTTTCATGGCATGAAGGATCCTTCTTTGAACTGGCTTCAAACCATCTTCAATTGCAGGTACCGCTCTTTCCAAAATCACATAGGAAGCGTAGTCTAAGAACCAGTTTTTATACTGTCCTTGTACGCCAGATTCATTCTCTGTAACCCTACTTAAATTTTTCTCTTTTGCCATAACTATTCTAATTCGCAAAGACTAGATCCGAAAGGTATCTTCACTGCCCTCACTTAAACTATTTAATTCAATAAAAACAATGTCCGTAATTGCAGTTAATTCATGCCAAATATTTGCAGGAATTTGAACTCTAATTGGAGCAATCAATTCAATTGTTTTTTCTTCATTTGTTTCTAAATCCTTCCAGTGCAAATTTGCTTTTCCTTGCACCAGAAGCATGTCTTCTGGATTTTTACCAGCCGAAATCCCTTTATGATAATGTTGTCCACTCACAGTACCCGCATTTCTATACACCAATAAAAATTCACCCGTTCTATCTGTCGCAAAATAATGCAATGCACCTCTTTCATCTACTGCTTTAACATCAATTGGTGATACTTGTACAGGCATATTCATTAGGCTTCTGTCTCATTTACAATTGAAGAACCCCCTGGCATTTGAACAACCATATCTTTCCACCCCTTAGTCCAAGATCCAACAAAAACTATTTTACCTGCTTCTTCCAACGCCTTTAATCGAGCAACAATAAATGCATCACCCAATTTAACTTTTAATTTAGCCATGATATTGGATAAAGCACTCGGTAATTTTTGTGCATTCTTTGTAAGCAAGGATAAAATTTCTTTGTCGTAACAACTAATATGCATGCTCACCAATTTCTTGCCTCCTTCTAAATAACGAACCCCTTCATTTTCTTGACATAATTTCTTCCATTCATCTGGATCTAATTCAAACTCACTTAAAGTAATAGGTCTAGCTAATTTTTTAGCTTTTAAAAACTCTTTAGGTTGAATTTGACTTAAATGCGTTGGATAAAATAATTGACCTTTCTCGTTTAAAAAAGGTAGATTATTTAAATACAAAACATGAATTCTGCTTTGGTATTCTTTAAACTGACTCATTAACCAATAATAGCCAGATACATCATGTGCATTCTGCCCCATCCAAATCCATATCAATTCATTTTCATCGTGTGTCAATGAATTGATTAAATGATGTACGGTTAATTTATCGTCTACAATATCCAATTGATCTTCATATGGAGAATGCATTAACACCTCTTTCCACCAATCTCTTCTTGCTTGATAACCTTCAGTTTCATAAATGTCCAATAAAGGGCCAACAGCATAGTCGTCCTTGATCTCAATGATCTTACCCGATAAAGATTCATCTAATTCAATAGCCTGTTCTAATGCAGCTATATCTGCGGTATTAAATACTATGTGTATCATTTGCTTTATCTAATTCAACTTTTAAATTATTGATAATAAACTCTTGTCTTTCTGGGGTATTTTTTCCCATATAATATTCTAACAAATGTTGAATATGATCTCCTTGTTCTAAAATAACTGGTGCTAATTTAATGTCTGCATTGATGAATTTACCAAACTCTTCGGGACTGATCTCGCCCAATCCTTTGAATCGAGTGATTTCAGGCTTATTGCCTAATTCAGCAATTGCTTTTTGCTTTTCAGATTCATCATAGCAATAAATGGTCTTTTGCTTGTTTCTAACACGAAACAATGGCGTTTCTAAAACAAAGACATGCCCTCTTTTTACTAAGTCTGGGAAGAACTGCAAAAAGAATGTCAACATCAATAATCGAATGTGCATGCCATCCACATCGGCATCTGTGGCAATGACTATATTGTTATAACGAAGCCCTTCTAATCCGTCTTCAATATTTAACGCATGTTGCAATAAGTTAAACTCCTCGTTCTCGTATACAACTTTCTTAGTTAAACCAAATGCGTTCAGAGGTTTACCCCTTAAACTAAATACCGCTTGGGTATCCACATTCCTAGACTTTGTGATGCTACCACTTGCAGAATCCCCTTCCGTAATAAATAGGGTGCTATTTTGTTGTGTTGAAATAAAGATCTCTTTATTCTTAGATGGCAATTCGTCATTTAAGTGTACTCTACAATCTCTTAATTTCTTATTATGTAAATTGGCTTTTTTAGCGCGTTCATTTGCTAGCTTCTTGATCCCTGCTAGTTCTTTTCGTTCACGTTCGTTTTGCTCAATTCTTTTCTTTAAAGCATCTGCCACATTTGGATTCCTATGTAAAAAATTATCCAATTCTTTTGCTAAAAATTCATTGATAAAATTCTTCATACTTGGTCCGCCATCTGCAACATTTTGCGATCCTAGTTTAGTTTTAGTTTGACTTTCAAAGACTGGTTCTTGCACTCTAACAGAAACTGCTGCCACAATACTTGTTCTAACATCAGATGCTTCATAATCTTTTTTATAAAAATCACGAATCACTTTTACATAAGCTTCTCTAAATGCTTGCTGGTGTGTTCCACCTTGAGTGGTGAACTGGCCATTCACAAATGAAAAAATATCTTCGCCATAGTCATTGTTATGAGAAATGGCAATTTCAATATCTTCACCTTTTAAATGTATGATTGGATACCTTAATTCATCTGGGTTGGTTTTGCGTTCTAATAAATCCAAAAGCCCGTTCTTACTAACAAATTTTTTATCATTAAAATGAATAACTAATCCAGCATTTAAATAACAATAATTCCATAGCTGGCTTTCAATGTATTCATAAATAAAATGGTAGTTTTTGAAAATAGTAGCATCTGGCGTAAACACCACTAAAGTACCATTTGCTTCTGTCGTTTTAGATTCCTTAGTTTCTTGAATCAATTGACCTCTTTTGAAACTTGCCGATTTTTGTTTGCCCTCTCTAAATGCAGTTACTTCAAAATCGTCGCTCAAGGCGTTAACAGCCTTTGTACCCACCCCATTCAAACCAACTGATTTCTGGAATGCTTTGCTATCATATTTAGCTCCGGTATTGATTTTACTCACCACATCAACAATCTTACCTAAAGGAATACCTCTACCATAATCACGAATGGTGACTGTTTTATCCTGAATTGAAATTTCAACTTGTTTACCATAGCCCATGGTATGCTCATCGATACAGTTATCAATTACCTCTTTTATCAATACATAAATACCATCATCTGGAGCTGAACCATCACCCAACTTACCAATATACATACCTGGACGCAGACGAATGTGCTCCTTCCAATCTAATGACCTAATGGAGTCTTCGTTATATTCAGCACCAATTTTTGCTTCTGCCATAATTATCAATACTTTATGAGCAATAAATGCCCTAATCAAGCCACAAATCTAATACTCCAAGTAAGTTTTGCAATCTAAATATTAGCAAAACTGGTCAAATGTGGATAAAAGGATTAAAGCATTATCTTTATCCTATCGAAAATAAAGCAACATACCCTATTACCGATCTTGATTTTATCAAAAACAAGGCCGTTGAACTTGAAGCAGAAAACATCCAATTCCAGGATTTCTTGAGGAATTTGGACAGTTTAAGCCTTGATAAAGCCGTTTTTGAGCTTTCAGAAGCCATTTCACCTAAAATTGAATGCACCGACTGTGGTAATTGCTGTAAAAGCTTGATGGTCAATATAGATGAAAATGAAGCCAATCATTTATCTGCACATTTAGGACAAACTAGAGCAGAATTTGACCAAAAATACCTGGATAAGGGGGAATCCGGCAGAATGGTCATCAATGCCATCCCTTGTCATTTCTTGGTTGGTAATAGCTGTAGCGTCTATTCGCACCGATTTGCTGGGTGCAAAGAATTCCCTGCATTTCATGTACCCGATTTTAATAAAAGGTTATTTACAACTTATATGCACTACGATCGATGTCCAATCATTTTTAATGTAATGGAAACATTAAAAGTAGATACTGGATTTAAACAATAAGCAACTATAAATCTTAAGTGAATGCCCTTACATTTTGGAATAGATGTTATTTTAAAAAATGCACCGATTTGGAAAAACGAGCGTATTGCCTTGCTCACAAATGATGCGGCAAGAACAAATAAAGGTGTCTTAAGTAGATTGGCATTAAAAGATGCTGGATTTAATTTAACAAAAATCTTTTCTCCTGAACATGGGATTCAAACAACAGGAGAAGATGGCGCTGTGATGAATGATGGACATGATACAATAACAGATCTTCCAATTATTAGTTTATACGGTAAAAAATTTATGCCATCTTCAGATGACTTAAAAGATATTGATATACTATTATTTGATGTGCCCGATGTTGGAACAAGATTTTATACTTATTTATGGACTATGACTTATTGGATAGAAGCAGCTTCTATCAATCATAAACAAGTCTATATTTTAGATCGACCAAACCCATTAAGTGGTGATATCATGATGAGTGAAGGCCCGATGTTGAATGAATCAATCACTAGTTTTATTGGAAGATTTAATATGCCAGTAAAACACCAATGCACATTAGGAGAATTAGCCCTCTATTTTAATGCAGTTAAAAATTGGAATGCAAATTTAAAAGTCATTCAATGTGAAGGATGGCATCGTGAACAATTATTTTTTGATTGGCATCAAAAATGGGTCAATCCATCACCAGCTTTACAAAATATTGAAGCAGCTTTATTGTATCCTGGAACATGTTTTTTTGAAGCCACCAATGTTTCTGTTGGCAGAGGCACGCCCTATTCTTTTGAATGGATTGGGGCTGAATGGATGAATATAGCTGCAATGACCATGGTTGGTCAAAATATCCTGAGGGAAGATCTTAAAATTGAAAACTTAACCTTACCCATTACTGTCAATGGGAATACAATTCAAACAAAAGGCATCAGGATAAAAATTATTGAGCCCAAATATTATGCAGCAGTACTCAATGGATTATTATTGTTGAAATTAGTAAAAGACATACATCCAAAAGAATTCAAATGGATGCCTTATAAAACTAACGCAAATCCAACAGGCGAAAATCATTTGTCTTTATTGCTAGGTGTTCCAGATGCAGAAGCAATTTTTGATTTACCGTTACAACAATGGTTACAAAAAATAAACGCATTGATAAGAGTTGAGGGATGGAAAAAGAATATTGACCCTTATTTATTGTACAATTAGTTATACTTCAGGAACAGCTTCTATTTTATCTGTTCTCTTTGTTCCAGCATACAATTCATATTCCAATAATCTACAATCAATGGTAGCATTGAAAAACTCTATTCTTCTACTTGGCTTTAAACGAATTTTTTTAGCTAATTCTAGATTACCAGTAAATATATAACCTGTCATCCCTTTACACTTGTTCTTCATATAATCTCCCATACGTGCATAGGTAGCTTCTAGTTCAACTTCCTCTCCTAACCTATCTCCATATTCTGGATTGATCATTAGAATTGCACCTTCTTCTGGCTCAGGCATTTTAGTCGCTTCAAAATCGCAAACCTGAAAATCAATTAATTCTTCTACACCAGCAACAGAGGCATTGATTTTAGCAACCTTAATGGCATCTCTACTAATATCAGATGCAATGATGACTAAATCAGGTAGGTGCCTAACTTGTTCTTCTATAATCTTTCTTTCTTGCTCGTATACCTTTTTATCATAACCAATAATATGCATAAAAGCATAATTGTTTCTAAATAAACCAGGCGCTCGCTTAGTTGCAATTAATGCGGCTTCAATCGCTAAGGTTCCAGAACCACACATAGGGTTCACAAATGCACCAAACTTATTCCATTTAGTAGATAAAATAGTTGCAGCTGCCAATGCTTCTAACATGGGTGCTCTACCTGGTAGTTTTCTGTATCCGTGACGTGCTAAAGAATCTCCGGATGTATCTAAGAAAATTTCTGCTTCATCATTTTTCCAAAATAAATACACCACTGCACCGGCTAATTCTGAACCTGTAGATGGACGCTTTCCACTTACTTCTCTCATTCTATCTACAATCGCATCTTTCACTCTAAGATTGGCAAATAAATTAGTTGAAATGGTGTCATTGAAAACATTGCTAATCACCGAAAAATAACCATCAGGTTTAATCATGGTCTCCCAAGGGATGGTCACTAGATTTTGATGTAATTCATCTGGATGATTACAAATAAATGTCTTTAAAGAATACATCACCTGACTTGCACAACGTAGGTTTAAATTTAATCGGATACAATCATTTACCGTTCCTGTTAATTCTACCCCAGTTTGAAAAACCCTATCCACATCAAATCCCAAACCAATCACTTCTGACCTTAAAGCAGGAGCCAACCATTTATTACAGGTGATGATGATTTTATTTCGGGTTGTAAATGCTTGCATAATATAAAAATAGGTCAAAAAAGATGAAAGGCCTTAAAGCAAAAATCCTCAACTATCTAGTGGATATGTTGAGGATTCTTTGTGGGAGCACACGGGCTCGAACCGCGGACCCTCTCGGTGTAAACGAGATGCTCTAAACCAACTGAGCTATGCTCCCTAAGGGGTGCAAAAATAAGGGGGTAATTTCAATTTCCCAAAAAAAAGATAAATTAATTTAATTGTACTGCTGGAAGCCTATTAGACTGGCTATCGTATACAAAGAGCTCCACTATTTCCATGCTCCAGTATTTATTTAGGGGGGATGCCTTTAATACTTCTTCCACATCTTTCTTAGTATTGGCATTCACCACAATCCAAGATTGCTGCGTCTCCATACTTACAGTGTAAGTTTCAATGACTCCTTTATTCAATAGATAATTGATATAAGTTCTATGAGGAGGCACCAAAGACATAAACTCTTCGTCCATGTCAAAAGATATGATTGCTTGATACTTATTCATCCTAATCTAAATTACAAAAAAAATTGAATTTAGTATTACATCCATCCTTCTTTTTCTTTTAAAATTTATTGTGTCTAAACTGTCTAATCACTTGTCTAATTTAATTCAACAAAACTGATCCTTCCACCAGCACCTGCTAAATATGCACCTCTTTTTGTAGGATGTCTTTTAACAATATGAAAAGATGCATCACTGATTTTTTCCCAAGTACCCCCTTTATTATTTGAAAAATCTACCCCAGATGTACCACAAGTAATTAATCGATTATTGTCAATAAATTCAACAGATGATTTATAGCCATTAGGATTTGATAATGCTAATTGTTTCCAAGAAAGTTTCATTCCTGACAAATTTTTATTTTTTGTAGCTTGAAATAAATCATAGCCAACTATATTTTGAGTTGCTAATTTATCATTTGCAAAATCACCTCCAACAATGACAATATTTTTTCCGTTAGGTGATACTGCAATACTATTCGCACCGGTAGAACTTGATCCCTGAATCAAAGGCAATGAATCTGCTTCTCCATTGTACCATAGTCTACTACTTAATCCTCCTGTCACAAATAATAGTTCCTTACCAACTTGTATTAAATTTGAATTACTTGATGCAAAAAAAGCTTCTCCATTCTTTAGGTCTGATTTAAAATAGTCTTTTGGTATTTTATCCCATGTCAAACCTTTATTAGTAGTTTTTAAAATAAATAAATGACCCTCTATTGGATCACCAATCACAGTGCCATTATTTTGATCGCTAAAATGTATGGCATCTAAAAACATGGATGTATCTACATTTTCATACACTTTATTCCATGATACACCTCCATCAATTGTTTTTAAAATTATAGCAGGAGCAGCCACTGCAACAATAATTGCCTCTTGATCATTCCATGCATGCATTGCTCTAAAGTCTCTTTTTTCATATCCTTTCACTTGCATCCACTCGAAACTGACACCTTCATTTGTAGATTTTGCAACCATCCCTTTTGATCCACTAGCCCATATCACTTTTTCGGTAGGCACTGACATTGCCCTAATGCTAACACCTTTTTGTGCAGTTAATTCCTTGATTTGATATTGTGCATTCAAGCTTGAAGAGATGAAAAAAGCGCAGATAAAAAAGATTTTAGAAATAGACATGGTTTTATGATTTTTGCAAGATAAAGATACATTATGATACCATATTGGATGAGTAGAACAGAACTAATGTTGGGACAAGAAAATATAAACGCCTTAATGGGTAAAAATGTATTAATTATTGGCCTTGGAGGCGTTGGTGGAATATGTGCCGAAATGATCGCAAGGGCTGGTGTCGGTAAAATGACCATTGTGGATAATGATACGATCGATTTAAGTAATATCAATAGACAAATACCAGCTTTACATTCTACAGCAGGACAATCTAAAGCTCAAGTATTAGGCACTAGATTAAAAGATATCAATCCGGAACTTGATTTAACCATTTTAGAAATATTCATTAAAGAGGATTTAACTCGAGATTTATTGGATAGCACAACATGGGATTATGTGGTAGATTGTATAGATACCTTGTCTGCAAAGACATTCTTAATCAAAGGATGTATCGATCGGAATTTACCCATTGTAAGTTCTATGGGCGCTGGAGGTAAAGTAGATCCAAGTCAAATAAAAGTGACTGATATCTCAAAAACCTATATCTGCAATCTTGCGAAATATGTGCGCAAAAGATTACAATCCATGGGGATTAAAAAGGGTTTAAAGGTTGTATTTAGCCCAGAGAAAGCGGATCAGGATAAAATAATTGTAACCGAAAAAGCCTTTCCTAAAAAATCAATCATTGGCACATTGAGCTATATGCCTGCCATTTTTGGCTGTACAGTGGCGAGTGTAGTGATTCGGGATTTAATGGTAAAGGATTGATGTAGACCAATTTGAGTCAAATTTTCTTTGAAAAACGCTCAAATTATCTTTATTTTGCAACCCCAAGGCAATGTTTTGCACAGGGAAAAGGTTCGGTAGCTCAGCTGGATAGAGCGTCATCCTTCTAAGATGAGGGCCATTGGTTCGAATCCAATCCGAATCACAAAGCCTGTCACAAAAGTGACAGGCTTTTGTATTTTAGGGAAACGCGCAAGCATGCCACGAAGTGGATGGGTATGAATCATTGGCTGTGTTAATAGTTTACTATTATAAACAGACAAGGGTTTAGACCATAACGAGCGAAGCGAGTGCTTGTGTAAGCAGATGAAAATGAAAAAAGCAAAAAGTACGCCA
>JACCDV010178895.1_pt1 | contig 41270 bp, 39 predicted proteins | sample 7446131 | NCBI WGS metagenome assembly JACCDV01 (sample SAMN15323448, study PRJNA562643) | freshwater metagenome | isolation source: river surface water | place: USA:Blue River Watershed | collected 2017-08-17
CATTGAACGGGCCGATTCATTATCAGTGATGTTACCCGGGTTATTGTTACGCCAGTTCCAAGCTCCAGTCTGTTTAATGATAGAGCCATCTTTAGTCTGCACAACGTTGTAGCCTTTACCTACTTCAATCACTTTCGCAATATCTGCAGATTTGCCACTACCAAAGAAGTTACTTGCAGTTTCTTTAATACCTTGCCAAGTATCAGCAGCTGCATTTGAAATCGTATTGGTAACTGTACCAACAGCATCACCAACAGCTTCTCCAGCTGCTCCTACTGCGCTACCAACTGAAGCCCCAAATGATTTAACCTTATCCCAAGCAGAACTTACATTAGACATTAAAGAATCCATGAAACCACTCATAGATTTTCCAATACCCTCAGTTGTTTTGTTAAAGATATCTGCTGCTCCAGAAGAGAGTTTTTTCAAAGCAAAGATAGAACCGCCAATAATACCTCCAGCTAAACCGCCATACTTAAGACCGGTAGTAACACTATCTAATGCACCTGTTTCTTTTTCCTCGGCTTTAGCCGCTGGTTTCTCACCAGGAGTAGTCTCAGTTGCAGCTTTTTCATCTAAGATGGATTTGGTTTTCTCATAGCGGCCTTCCATATCTTCAAAATCATATTCAGCCTCATCCGGATCTTCGAATGGACTAACTAAAATGTTATACGGGTTCATATCAGTTTGATTCTTGAAATGAACTTTATCTAGAATGGTGATACGATCAGTGGCAGTCAGCTTCTTATCAAGATCGCTAATGTCAGTTGTCTTTTTCAGAGCATTGACTTCACGAATGTAAGACAAGTAAACTGGTTTAAAACGTCCTAAGAACCAAGTTAAAAACTTCTTGTTCTTCTCAGGATCTCCTCCTTGGAATTTCAAACCAAAGATTCCGAATACAGATTCAACATCCATATCACTCTTAAAGTTTGCTTTTTCTCCTTGAAGAACAAGGTTAGGTTGAAGAACAGATTCAAGCTGCATTAAAGAGCTTGTGCTCTTTTCATCTGTTAAATCAAAACCATATTGGTTAATACGGAATGATAACATTGGACTTTCTTCAGCAGCCTTACCTTTCCTCCATTTACCAAGAGCCCACTTACCACCATAATACGCAGCAGTTGCCCCTAGCATTGCCCAGCCTACTGGACCAGTAAGAAGACCTAAACCAACTCGTGCTAAACCACCAGCAGCCATTAAACCCCTACCAGCAAGCTTAAGACCAGTTCCAGTTGAGAGAGCCATCATACCAGCACCCATTGCTGCTCCAGTATAATCTTTCTCCATTACTGGCTGACCATTTTCATCTAGAACTGGTTGGCCATTCTCATCAGTTTTCTCAGATCCCTTAAGACCTTGATACATCATGTAACCACCAGCAGCCATACCGCCAACTCGGGCAAGACGTCCAGCACCACCTAGACCGCCGCCCATTCCTCGACCCATAATTGCTTTACCAATAAAAGCAAGTGAGGTTAAAATAGGTTTAGCAATCCAACTAACTGCTTTAAAAACGCCAGCACCAAGAGAAGGAACTAACCACTTGGCCATCTTAAATAAGCTACCAGTAATACCACTAGTTAGTTTATTAACAGCACCGAAAACAACGCCACCGATACCCATGACAGCACCAAGGAGTTTGCCAAGGATACCTTTCTTCTTACCTCCTTCTTCTCCGCCACCTCTTCCTCCAAACATTCCAGAGAAGCGAGACATCCAGCCATCTTCTTCTTTCTTTTTACGTTTCCATTGCCAAGAACCAACACGAAGAGTTTTACCACCATCTTCATTTGTTTCATAACCGGCAAACTTTTTAAACTTATCCTTAAGTTTTTGACCATAACGTTTACCAGGTTCAGTTCCAAGTTTTTCCTCTTCCTCTCCTTCTTCCCCATCTTTCTTTTTATTTTTATTTCTCCAACCAGTCCATGCATTTTTAAGTTTATTAAAAGCTTTTTTACCAACATTATAAGCTTTATCGAAACTCAATGCATTCCAAACCAGAGAACCCAGTCGACCCATAACACTCATGAGTTTAGGAGGGCGGATTGTATTGCCATCTTTATCACGCATTGGAGAAGCGGAGATCTCCTCAGTCGTAATAACCATTGTTCCATCAGCAAGCATGATTGGGCCATCAATGTCCAAGTAACCTTTTAAAGGTTTCTTTTTCAGAACACTAATGTATTTCCCTTCACGGAAACCAGCTGCAGTTAAACGAGGCTCTTTACCATCACCGATATAGATATCAATGTCAGTCTTTTTAAACATAGCCTGCCATTTTTCAGACATTGTTAAGAAAGCATCAACTCCCTTATCTACATGCTTCTTGGCATACTTGTTATAAAGTTCCTTTGCTTTCTCTTTAGCCTGATTTCGATACCGCTTCAGACTGTTAATGTAGATAGGGTTACCTTCCTTATCCACAAGACCTTTTGCAAAGTCAGTCATATCTAAAACAAATTCCCCATCCTTATTTACAACTGGACCGGTGATATCATGATGAGTGGCTAATGTTCTTCCGGTTTCCTGATCGATATAAGCACCATTTGCGAAACCAATCACATTCAACCTAGGGAAATCAAGAGAGCCATTAACATAAATATCAATCGCAACATCGGCCCAGAACTTCTTAGCAGTTCTAGCAGCCTTATCCATTCTAAGTTTAACTAGAACTTTATTTGCATACTCTTTTGCTTTCTCATCTAACTGACCACCTTCAGCCAATTGACGAATAATGTCAATCTTAGACTTAGCATAGTCTTTACCTTGTTTTGCTTTATTCCCAAAGATATCTCCAATTGCTTTTAAATTATCAGAGTTAGTGGTATCCTCAGTACCGCCGTTAATTAAATCTTTGAGTTTAGATTTAGTTTTAGCCTTAACTGATTTCAAACCATCAATGACTGCTTTCTTTGTAACAGCAACCTTGTCATCACGACGAAGAGTAAGCTTAGCAATCATTAATGCTTTATCTTTGGAAGGGAAGGCTGGGTCAGTAAGGATTTCCATCTCAGCATCGCTTAAGCTATCTGAGTTTATTGTGCCTAATGCTTTATTAATGAAAACATCAGCCTGTTCATCAGACATCTTAAGAACTTCAGCTTTTGCTTTTTCATAGAAGCTTTTAGTTGAGGTTTTTAATTTCTCAATCTTTTCAGCGTCACTACCCTTACCCTCTAAGCCATTTCTAACACGACTTAAACCAGCACCCAGAATACTTGCTTTAGTTCCCTTCTTTTTACTTTGTGATTTTCGCAATTGTAAGAAGAGTTTGAACTTCTTATCCATTGGAACTTTATTACTAATAAGCATATTCAGATCTTTATCAGCGATTTGATTAAGATCTAAAGAAGTAAATAATTCAGTAATTAGGCCATAAGCTTTATCGTTACTTCCAGCATTGCGAATACTTCTAAAGAACTTAGATTGCTCTAAGTTCAAACTAGTATCGGTATCAGAGTTTTTAAAATCCTCTTCATTTTTAAAACCAAAGGCTTTATAGTAAATTGGATTGACTGAGCCATCTGGCATCACAACTGGAGCTTTAAACTTATTCATGAACTCTAAGAGTTTACGATTCTTTTCTGTTGTTTCTTTATCAGTGATGAATTCTTTACCATGAAGCTTAGCATGGATTTCTTCATCTACATCTAGATTATCTCCAGTTGGGCCGCCTTTAGCAAAGCTTGGAATATAACCACCAGCAGCTCGAGTGAAGCGGTCTGACATTCCTCGTTTACCAGCTTCAGTTGAAGTTACTAAATCCATTGCGCCTAGCAAATGCTGAATTGCGGCTTTAGCACGATGAGCACTACGTTCACTAATTACATCATCAGTTAACCAGTGATTCATGTTTCGGTTAGATTCATTATTTTCTAATGTGTATTCATCATTTAGAGCATCTTCCCAATTACTATCGGTGCGACTCTCATCAATTTCATAACCCATTACACTTCTACTACGTCCACCAGAACGTACGTTACGAGTCTCTCCATCTTTGAAATACATTGATTGGGTATGTTTTTTACGGCCAAATCTTTTAAAGATTCCATCTGCAAAGTCAGTGCTGATATTAACACTACCATCATCAGCGCGAACTGCCGCACCAATCTCTTCTGCAAAGTGACCCATGCCTTGATCGTATAAGCGTTGTAATTCTGCACGATCAAAAACATCAACACTAGTTACACGTTTATAAGCAGCATCGGTTTTCATAGCCCATGCGCCATATTTTTGGTTATTAAAACGAAGTACACTTTCGTTAATAACACCTTGGTTAATTAGATCTTCATCTAAATCACCCATATGACCCATGTAATCAGCAAGTTGTTCAAACGCCAAGGCATCATCTTTACCAAAAACATTTACACGGTCAATGTAAAGAAAGAATGGTGAAACTTTAAGAGATGATGTCACACGTTTTCTTAACCAGTCACGTAACTTCTCTTGTGCTGTTGGTGGTAATGCAAATGCACCAAATGCATTCATAAGTCCATCATAGGCCTCTGCTGTTTCTACAACCTTATCTCGGTTAAAGATACGTGTCATTACCTTTTGGCGAATCTCTTGAGTTCCAGTAAACTTCTCAGTATCCCAGTCCCAATCAATTTCTTTAAACTTTTTATCATCCGTTTGCTGAGTACGAATTAAATAGTTTTCTTTATGGATAAGCTTTAACCAACCAGGAATAACTCGTTCAACACTATGTTTGAACTTAACATCCATATGGGTAGCTGTATCAAGACTATCTCTTAAAGAGCCTCGCAACTTATCACTTCTAGTTGTTGCTGCTTGACGAAGACCAAAGAAGTCCATCAGACTATCTAAAGCACCATTGCCAGATTCGCCAGTGACTAAGGCATGGTTTATTGAACTACCTAAACCAGAAACAATACTCTGAAGACCTTTACCAGCTTTAGCAATGCGTCGATTACCCATTAACTTATTTCTAAGTTTACCGGTAATCGTATCAGCAGCTGCATTATATGGTCGATCTAATAAAGCATCTGCTCCCATTCCTAAGAGTAGTTTAGCGATACCCCCGCCACCTTGTTCATCATCCGCACCAGCCATGCCGATAAAGTTTTCTAAGCTTGAGCCAAACTCTTTGGTCATATCGGTAAGTTTGGTACGAATACGAGACACGACTCGTTTACGAACCCCAGCCAAATTACCATCAAACCAGTTTGCCACATTCCCCATCATCTTTTGTTTAAAGGCTTGTGCGGCAAATTCACTCTGGTTAATTTTAACGGCTTCTGGTAAGCCTGTATTTTTATGAATCTCTTTGAGTTCTGCAATAGATTCATCTTTATAGGTTCGAAGTATTTCAGTCTGAGTTTTGTGTTCTACAAAACTTCTTACCATCATCTCCAAGCTTTTCTTTTGGTAACTATATGTTACCTGATCTTGGTAGTTAGTAAGCTTTCTTAATTCAGAAACCGACTGTTCACTACTTACTGTACCTCTGAGCTGAGCACTTAAACTACTTGCTCTATACTCAGCAACATCTTCTTTTTCTTTTATTTGCTGTTTCTGCTGATCCTTGGCTAACTTCAATGCACGAGAAGATGTCGGCATACCTGGGAAGTCGCCCATTAAGTTGGCGACTAGGGCTTCACTTTGAGAGGCTTCATCTTCCTGATAGCCACCACGACTATTCGAACGGTTTGCCCAATCAACTAGTTTATTCATTCTTAGGAATTTAAGCTGTTGCTCAAATCCTTTAACGGTCTTCTTAATTGAGCCGCTTTGTTTTTCCCACTCTTTGCTAAGATCATAACGGATGCTATCAAAGTCATCCTTTAAATCTGAAGCAAGATCAATTGTCCCAGAATAAGAAGCAGGGAGAGTTGATTTAATTAATCTCTTGCGTTCTGCACTATCTGTTAGTTTTGAACTATAGTGATCCTTGACATAGGACTTGATTGATGATTTTCGATCAGATGTGACCGTGTGATCATCATCGAATTCACCGGACATACTATCCAGCTCATCGAAATCAAAATCTTGATCTCTTGTTGCCGAAGGGTTACGTCCTCCGCGACCTAGGCGAAGAATTTTTTTAGCTCTATCAAAAGCGCCCATATTGTTTCTCCTGATTGCTTTATATACACATGATTTCTCAGAGGTTGACGAAAATGAGTCAAAAGATGAAAAAATTTGATATCTCTGTCTTGGATACTAAGACGGAAAGATTCAAATATATTAAACCGGTAACCTCTATGGATACGTTCCAAGGGATGACTAAAGATTTTCATGAAGATGGTTTATTCTCAACTTCAATCTTTGGGAAGGTTGGTACACCTGATCGTAATACTCGAATGTCTTACATTAATGTTAAGATTGAAATATTTGATCCTAAAATTTACTACTTAATTTGTAGCCTTAAACAACTTTACAAAAATATTATTGCAGGTACTGTATATGCTAAATGGGATGCTAAAGAAAAAGACTTTATCAAGTCTACTAATATCGATGGCTCTACTGGTTTTAATTTCTTTTTACAACATTGGAAAGAAATCCGGTTTACTAAAAATGATTCACACAGTCGAAATGAAGCTATCTCAGCGATTACACGCTTTAAGGATGTTGCCCTCACGAGCAAGGTCATGGTTATTCCAGCGGGTATTAGAGACATTGAAATCTCTGACAACGAAGAAGTTACAAAACATGAGATTAATGATTTCTATGTCAAGTTACTCAGCGTCGCTAACAGTTTGCCGGATTCTGGTTCCTTAGATAATAATTTAACAGATAGGGCTCGTTTATCATTACAGCTTACTTTCTGTGAACTCTATGATTATCTTTCTAAACTTACAGGACAAGAGAAAAAATCTTTTATGCGTCGTAAGTGGGGTAACCGTCGAGTTAAATATGGTTCTCGAAATGTAATTGTTGCTTTACCAAAGCTGCCAGCTTTTGCTGGGGATGAAAAAGTTATTCGCTATAATGAGACTGGTATTGGTCTTTATCAGGCTTGTGCCGTTTATTCCCCAATTATGATTCACAAACTAATTGAAGGTTATTTATCGAAGGTTAAGAATCCAAATGAAGGTACTCTTAATTTAGTTAATCCAACAACATTAGTTCGTGAAGAAGTATCTGTTAAACCTCGCTTGGTCGATCGTTGGACAACCCCTACTGGGTTGTTTAAAGTTATTGACTCATTGCGAGATATTAATATTCGAAATCGGCCGGTAATGATCGGTGGTCATTATCTTGGTTTAGTTTATCGAGATGACCAATATTTCCGGATGATCAATGATGTTAATGATCTTGCGGATACTGGGCTTAGTGTAGAGAATGTTCATCCTGTTACTTATGGTGAATTATTCTACATCCATGGATTTGAATGGTTTAAAGATTATCCAGCAACGGTTACTCGTTATCCGATTAATGGTTATCGTTCCATCTATCCGACTTATCCTCACGTTGTAACAACAAATAAAGATAAAACTCTTATTCCATTAGATGAGTTCTTTAAACCGCGTGAAGGAGTTCGAGCAGTTCATTATCCTGATGTTAGTGATAATAACTGGTTTGATGCCATGGCAGTTCATAGTGCGCGTTTACCGGGCCTAGGGGCTGACTTTGATGGTGATATGTGTAACTTCAACCCAATCTTTACTGATGAGGCTAGATTGGCTGTTAAGAAGTATCTGAATAGTCTTGCTGCGTATATTAACTCAGCCGGTAAATTACTGAATAACCCATTCTCAGAAACACTAGAGCGTGTTGTCTGGTCTTTAACTGGAGATGTTAAATGATTAACTATGAAAAGTTTTATCGAGGATGTGGTGTCCGTCAACCTAAGAAACTTAAAGCTCCATTTCTTATTCTTCTAAGTGAGTTTGAATTTCCTAGAAATTCATTTCTTCATTTCTTAGGTTATGGGGTTAATGATGATACTGGGCAAGTTCTAGGTATTGATAAAGAAAATCCTTTCCTTCGAAATGTTCCTCCACAAAGTTCAATCTGTTTATTTCATCAGACTGATTACAGTGAGGATGTTGATCTGACTGGGATTAAAGTAATTAGAGAAACTCTACAAAAACAAATGCTGATTAAAAAGTATCATCGAGAAAATCCAAATTTTGTAAAGGGTTTTATTGATACTGCAAAAGCTAAATTAAATTTAAACCTTTGTGTAAAAAATCATAGTTTAGTTGGAGCTGAGTACACATATGTGCATACGGTGACTAGCGAATATTATCGTTTAAAAAACTATTGGAAATCAGTTTTTAATGACGTTGCTAAAATGGCATTAAGAAAAGAACGTCAACAATTTGTTCCAGTAGCTTTACCGGATAAAGTTCCTTCTCGTTCAGTATTGATGAAATGGGAAAATGAATCCATTGAATCTAACTGGAAAAAAATTGGGACAGAAGAACGTTTCTTAGTCGCTGAGTTTTATGCTTGGTTAAAAGGGGATACCAACTCGGTTTTCCCACAAGAGCCGAAATGTTTAGATAATATTAATCTTATTTTTTACCATAAGTTTTTCTGTTATGTTGTTAATCTTGGTTTATTAAAAAGCTGGATTATTCCAGAAGTTGGACGAACTGAAAAGACTCAAGTGTTATCAATTGAAGATGCTCGTAAATTCTTTTTAGTTGGTGCTTATAAAACAACAACGAATGCTATCGTTGTTACCGATAACAATGAAATCGAGGAAGAAGATGAAACCATTAACGCGGAATTTGATGAAGATGACGTTCCAGACTATAGTGTTTCTAACCAAGAAGATCTTGAAGAAGCGCAAGAAGCCCCACGACCAACCAAAAGAGAATTAAACTTTAGTAATGCTGGTACTGTTGGAGGAATTCAAACAGTAGAAGAACTACTTAAGATTGGTCAAGAAAAAGGAGCTATTAAAAAACTTACAATCAAGGAGCAGAAAATTGCAGATGCTGAAATCTTCAATAATGAAGAGCAAGAAGCAGATGATGATGAAGAGGCTTTAGAAGCCTTGGAGGAAATGGAGAAGGAAGACGAAGTTCAGGCTGAAAAGATTGAGATTATGAAATCAGTAGGTTATCAATCTTACCAATCTCAACAGCTTGATTTAACAACTGCATTAGAAGAAAAAGCCGATGAACTTGTTAGTACCGGCAAATACTCTAGTCAGGAAATTCGTCGTTTTAAATCTATCGGTAAACGCTGGGAAAATATTCAAGACCCAGATAATAAATTTAAAACTGCGGTTGAGAAAATTAATATCACCGCAGAGGATCTCGCAGTACCTTCAGAGATTAAACTTGCTGAGAAGATCCCAGGAGTTATTGATGAGAGTATGTTATATTCCTCTCTTGCGGTTTTAGATAAAAGTTATATCGAGGAAATCCTTGGTAGACATTTGTTCTCTGGAGCCGTGAACCTACAACGAGCTGGTATTTGTGTAACTGATCACAAAGTTATGCGAGTTGAAAATGCTTTCGATGGTTACGAAATTCATAGCTTTAAAATCATTCCACTTGAGGGTGGAGAAAGTACGATTAAAGTTAAGTTACCAATTGTTGCAGATGATGGTAGCTTCATGGCTAGTGGTATTAAATCCAAATGTCGTCGCCAACGAATGGATTTACCCATCCGTAAGATTGCTTATAACCGTGTGTCCTTAACTTCGTATGTTTCGAAGTTTTTTGTTACCCGGTCTGAGAAGAGTGCTTATTCTCAGGAACGTTGGTTAGAAAAACAATTGATTGCCATTAGTAACGAACGTCCAGAAGTTAGTATTAACTTTGCCGATTGTTACCAGCATGATACTGTGGCTCCAATCAAATTCACCATCCTTTCTAGACTTGTTTCCAAAATTGTAATTGGTGAATATACCTTAAATTTTGACGCATCTAAGATGAGTAGCATCTATGGTGCTGATCTAATTAAAGCAATTGCTAATTCTAATAAGAACCAAGTTGTGGTTGGTAAACACAATAAGAAAAATACTATTCTCCTTATGGCTGAGGATGGTACGATCTTTGAATGTTCAACTGAAAAATTGGATGACTTTAAAGATCTTGGTTCCTTTGAAAAGTTAATGGGGATGGAAGCTAATAAAGCTCCAGTGGATATGCTTGAGGTTAATATCTCAGGTAAAACTCTTCCGCTTGTTTTTGTGTTAAGTTATTATTTAGGTTTTGGTAACTTACTTAAAACAATCAATGCCCAGTTCGACCGTTACCCAAAAGGAGCGAGAATTTCTTTAGAGAATGAGCAGTTTGCTATTCGTTTCAAAGATGAAACATTAGTCTTTGATAAGGATAATTATTTAAGCACGATTATTGTTGGAGGGTTTAAACAACTTCATGCTGAGGTTAAAAACTACTCAGTCTATGATTTCGATTTTAAAGAAGTCTATGGGGCTGTTTTACTTGATTTAAAAATCAGTGCTCGTTACACAAGAGAATTGGATTTGATGCGTGATCTCTGGGTTGATCCAATTACTCGAGATGTTCTAACTCAAATGGCCGAACCAACTGATTTTGTTGACTTGCTTCTTTCAGCGGCTAAGAAACTTACTACTGATGTTCATGACATTGGTCGTGATGAGAAAGGTTTCCGTTTCCGTGGATATGAACGGTTTGCTGGTTTTGCGTATTCTGAAATGGTTAAGGCTGTTCGAGTACACAACAATAAACCAAATAAAGCAAACTCAAAGGTTGAGTTAAATCCACAGGCAGTTTGGATGAAGATCTTACAAGATCAGACTACTACTCCAGTTGAAGATTCCAACCCTATTCATAGTTTGAAAGAACAAGAAGTTGTAGTGTATCGTGGAGAAGGTGGTCAAGATGGTCGTACCTTAAACGCAGAAGCTCGTAAGTATCACGAGAACTCTCTGGGGATTCTGTCCGATGCTACCGTCGATAATGGTGATGCTGGTACTGTTGTTTTCTTAACAGCCGATCCTAAGATTAAATCTTTGCTGGGTATTCCTGATGTAAGTGGCAAGGAAGCTCGTAAAGACCTTTCTCCTACACAGTTGATGAATACTTCATCTTTACTTGCTCCGGCGATTGAGTATGATGATGGTAAACGTAGAAACTTTACAAGTATTCAAAACTCTCGTACAACAAACTGTGTTGGACTAACCCTTCTTCCAGTTAGAACTGGATATGAAAATGTTTTACCATATCGTGTAAGTGAGCTTTATGCTGTAATCGCTAAAGAGAGTGGTGTGGTTAAAGACATTACCAAAAACTCTATTGTGGTTAACTTTGCTAAGATGGGTGAGAAACGTTATCCAATAGGTAAACGTTTTGGTAAGTGGCAAGGTAAGGTTGTTCCTCATGATTTAATCACTGAATTAAAAGTTGGTGAAAAATTTAGGGAAGGGACTCCAATTACTTATAACCCTGCCTTCTTCCAATATAACTGGATTACGGGTTGTTTGAGTTACAAGATGGGTGTGTTGGCTCGGGTTGCTTTGGTTGAGAACAATGATACTTTAGAAGATTCATCTGCTTTAAGTATTGAGTTGGCTAAGAAGTTAAATACTTACATCATCGAAGATCGTGATATTTTTATTAAGTTCGACCAAGAGATTGAGAACTTAGTAAAGGTTGGAGATGAGGTTGAGTATGAGACCACTCTTTGTAATATGTTAGATACCATTGCAACGGCTTCAACTGATAAATTCTTTACCGGGGAATCTAGAGAAATCTTGGCTGACTTAAACACACTGAATAAGAAAGCCGAGGCCAAAGGAAGAGTAGTTGCCATTGAAGCAGTTTATGTTGGTGACCCAGAGGACATGACTGAATCTTTACGAACTATTGTAGAGAAGCTAGATCGAGAGAAATCTCAAGCAGCTAAAGATATGGGTAAATCCAGAGTTGATGGTTCTACAACTGCTGGGATGCGTATCGAGGGTTTGGTTATGCAATTGAACACTTGTGTTATTCGTGTTCGTATTGAAGTTCTTCAAGAAATGCGTAATGGATCTAAGGTTGTCGCATCTCACCAAATGAAATCTGTATCTGGTCGAGTTTGGGACGAACCATATGAGACAGAAACTGGTCAAATTGTTGATAAGTTCTTTGGTTATCAATCATTACAGAACCGTATTGTAAACTCTCCAGAGATTATTGGTTCTACGAATAACTTGATGATTGCAGCCACCCAGGATGTAATTAAAGCTTTTAGAGGAAAATGAAAATGACTGATGTAGTTGAAACTGGAAAAGCACTTGATGAAAGTGCTAAGAATTTAACAATCATTGCAAATATGATTGATCTTGGTGCTGAGACTATTATGCAAATTAGTCCAGACTATATTGATGTGGGTAATGACTGGGCTGCTAAACGCGACATGGCAGAAGCCATTGGCGCGAACATCCTAACTGCAATCGTTAAACAAGCTGGAGTAATGTAATATGTTAACTGATCAAAGTCTTGAGATTGCTTACCGCATCACCCAGCAACTAAAACAACGTGGTATTACTCTTACTCCTAAAGCCGGTACTCCGGTTGCAATGTTAGTTGGTGCGATGCCTACAATGCCTGCGAATTTAATGCCGGGTCAATATGTAGATGTCATTGCACATGATTCTCGTAGCCATGGTGCAGTTGGTGGAGCCGATTCCATCCATGATGAAAAAATGGAATGGTGTACTCGTCTTATCTTTACTGGGGTAAGTAAGGATTTAGATACTGCTAAAAATGTAATCATCCCAACTATTCAGATGGTTAGTGATGACGTTGAAAAAGACTTGACTGAAGCTTGCTCAGATAAAGCTCATGGTTTTGAGATTGTTACGGAAAATCTTCCAAAACTTTTTCTTGACCAGCGTATTGAGAATTTGTTTGAACGCTACAAACAAGTTACTCCTACACCAATGGCTACTTTGAATATTTTCCCAGAGCTTCCTTTAGCTGAGATTCGTCGTCGAATCAATACTGGTGATGATAGTCTGAATGAACTTATCTCAGAAATTGTAGATGGCGATACTGTTACCTCGCTGGAAGATTTCTATAAATGGAATTTCTGTGCTGGTGGTAATGATCGGTTTGATTTTACTAACATGAATCGTTGGGAAGATCCTTGCCTGATGATTATCTTCTATTTTCTAACTATTGGTTTAGAGGCTGACTTACCCGAAGGTACAAATGGTTCATTAACTACAGTTACAAACTATCTTAAAAATCTTCGTGGTTGTATCGGCGCAGCTGTATATCGTCGCATGCGAGCGATTGAACGTAAGATTCAAGAGAAGGAACTTATTCGAACAGTAACTGGGTTTGGAGATGAGCGTAAGATCTTTGTTAATAAAACTGTGTATGATACTTTCCTTGATGAAGGTGGTTCTCCAGAAGCAATCTTTGGTGTGGTGTGTGGTAAAGGTTCATTTATTTACTCCACCATTCTTGACCAACGTTCTAAATTGGAAAAACAATGGTACAGTTATGTTGAGGGAATTAAATCTCGCAATGATGCAAACAAACTTGGTTTGATTGTAACCGCCATTCGTAAATCTCTTTCTAAATTTATTGATGAGATGGAAGTTATTCCAGATGGTTCTGGTAGTAAAGGTGACATGCAACGTCGTTTAATTGACGTTACTCGTAACTTCTATTTACCAGATGTGGACCGTTTACAACAATCTATTAAACGAGTAGTTTTCCAAACCGTTTATCCTGAACAACATAATGCCAAATATATTATTGACTCCATTGATAAGAAAGCTAAAGATGGGGAAGGTATGGATGTGGTCGCCTGTAGTGTTATTCAGGCATTAGTGGCTGATTGGTTGGTTAAAAACGTAGAGGTGACTGTAGGAAATGTTAAGGTTTGAATCTTGGCTAGAAACCAGATTCGGAACTAAAGTAAAACGGGATGGGGTTAAAACCAATACGTTTTTAAAAAAGCTTAGTAGTGGTGAGAAAATAAAACTTACTACTACTAAGCCGGCTTATATCTACATTCCTTATCGCTTTATTACCGCTGGGTTAGCATATGTCGAAGACACTATCCAAATCATGTCGCATTACGCTATTGTTATCGGTGATGTCTATGCCGTTGCAAACGTTCCCGCGATGGTTGAAATTAAACCCGAGTCACGTAAACGAATCAAAATAGGGGAAGAGGAATACCTTGAATTTTATTTTGAGGCAAATTCGGTTGTCTTAGAAGATTGTCGTTTATTCCAACAAAGTACAATGGCGTACAACATCTTTAATGAAGAAATTGCGAAAGGTAACGTTCCAATCTATTTCAATGATGTTGATTTTATGTTCTGCTTAGATTTGGCAAAAGATTATGCCAATATTAATCTAGGTAAGAATAATGTATCTTTAGAAATGATTACCGCGGCGATTACTCGCTCTTCTAAAGATTTAACGAAATACTATCGGATTAATCCAGATGGAAATTATCGTTTTATCCCCTTACGTAATATTCAGTTAGGGGCTACCAATACCTTATCTAAACTTATGGGTAGTTACTATGAGATGGGTTTAACCTCAGCTCTTGCTCGAGATTCAGATAAGTTAGAAGATATGGAACAATTACTACGCCTGTAATGGAGTTTATTGATGCGTACTTTTACATTACAATGTACTGCCCTTAATGGGTCTAATAAAGTTGGAAAATTAAAGCCAGATGAACAAGGTTATTATCCAGTTGTTTTAGGAGGTTTTGATATCCCTAATCCAGCTGGTCATGTTTATCCATTTAAGGCCGCTAAACAATTATTCACTGAATCATCCATTCTCATGCGTAACGTTGAAGCAGGAACGTTATATGGAGAATGGGGGCATCCTAAACGCCAACCAAACCAAACACTTTCAAACTACATTAAACGCTGTTCGGTTGTTCATGAAGATAACATTGCTTTCCATATTAAAAAATTGGAAATTAATGATACCGATGTTAAAGATGAGCATGGTAATGTTGTTGTTTCTGTAGTTGGTTGGGTAAAAGGCGCTGGGCCTAAAGCAAAAGAATTTGACGATATGTTGTCGAATCCTAGTAACAATGTTTGTTTCAGTATTCGTGCTTCTACTGAAGATGTTGTTAATGCAACTGGTAAACTTGATCGCAACATTACATCTATTATCACTTGGGACTTTGTTGTATTCCCTGGTCTTAAAGTTGCTCAGAAATTTAAAAGCCCTGCTCTTGAAAGTTGCGAAGAAGTATTTACTGAAGCTGAACTTATTGAAATTCGTAATGAGTATAAACAAAGTAGCGAAGCATTGGCGATGGAAGATGAAACTTGTTTAGGGGTTGTAAATGAGATTCTTGGTTCTAAACCTTTCTCTCGCAACTATAACCTTGATTTCATTCGTAAACGTTCTGCCTCATTAAGTTGGAAATAATAGAAGGGCCCTAGGGCCCTTCTTTGTTTAATCCAAAAAATTACAAATCTATATTATTTAAGTGAATCACACAATCTATTTTATCAGCTTTTGGGTAAGACTATGTATAGAAAAATTGCAATGAGTGTTCCGAAAAAACACGCAAAGACTCTTCTTGAATTTATCTTCTTTATGGATAAAGATGTTATAAATGAAATTGACTTTACTAATACTAGAACTATTGGTAAGTCTAGTAATAATCTATCGGTGCTTAATTACACTGCAACCATGCAAAATTTAGAACCTTTTGAAATTCTTGGAAGGCTCTATGGAGTTAATCTGATTAGACATCGACGTAGCGGTTATCAGATTGTTCCTCCACTTGATTATAAACTAATAGGCAAGTCTTCGGACATAACGAACTATTGGTTAGAAATAGTATTCTGTATACATGCTAGCCATGACTGTACTGTGCTTACTCGCCCAAATTCCCCAATGACTATTGACCTAGCTAATAGATTATGGCGTTGTGAAAATGATAAGGGCCCAATTTCAATGCGGGATAATAATATTCCAAATGAAATACAAGGCAAAGGTTTTAATGCTAGTCAACTTATTAATGGTAATCGTACTGAAGATGATGCCCATAATTTAAAATTGCATTTACTTATTGCTACGTTAATCAATCCAACTTTTCCGACTGACTTAATCGAGTTTGATCTTATTGGTCATTCAAGAAAGATATGTCTTGAAAATAAAATTCTAACTGAAGATGATTTAGAATTTATTAATTCTGAAGTTTCATTTATCACTGGAGGCGTTTCTCATGATGTTAAATACTGATAGCAAAGAGTTATGCATTTCTTTTAGAGATGATGAGGCTTTATTTAATGGATTAATTAACTCCATTAAAAAATCCAAGACTTCTGCAAAATGTAATATCACCTGTGTTAAAGATGGGTATGTTACTGATATGCGTTTAGACACGATTCACTCAAGACGGTTATTCGATCCGGAAACTATGTTAGGTGATTTTGATAACTGTGCGATTGAAGTGTATGATGATAATAAAGATAGACACATCATCATGTTCTTTGATAAAGATATGTCAATAACTAATGTATTAGTTTTACTGGATTATGGTCTGATGATCGAATCTGAAACTAATAGTTATTATATTTTTAATGATCTACCTTTTATTATTAGTTCTTCTGGAAACCTGGCGATACAACTCGCCGACGGACAGTTAACAAGTATTCGTTTTAATGCTGAAACTAAACCTGGGTTAGCCACAATCAAATTACTGTTGGATGCTAGGGAATCAAATGTTGATGCTTATAAAACGATTCTACCTAACATTTTCAAACAAATGGTTAAATTTAAAGCTGAAACTATTGCTCAGCAAAAATGCTTACTTGGGCACACTGATATTCTAATCAGAAGTGCTGGGGTTTGTCATTATATTACTGCAAGTCTCTGTACTCAGCTGTCTACATCTCTCTTCCTTAAACATTACTCTAAGGAAATAGAAGAGTTCACTAAGAGATCAGATAACTTTTATAAACATTACGAGGCTATATTATCAAACGGCCTTAAACGTATTGAGGAATTAAAATGAGCGAATCAGTTCAAAATCATATTGGAAATAAAAGGAAAGTGCTATTCGATATCAGGAATGCTGTTGGTATCGTAAGTAGTGCTAAGCGTTATGGCCCAGAAGCCACAACATTTCAATCACTTGAAAGAAATATCGTTTTTAGCTTAACTGCTGAAAAATACGATAAAGTAATTAACCAAAATTCATTTGTCGAAAATGGTATTAAATTCACTGGACACTGGCAACGTTCTGATAGGCAAATGACTTCTTCCGAAATCAAATGGAAGCTGATGCATATTGCGCCAGAAATTAAAGCATACTTAATGGGAGAAGGTAGTCCTCTTCTCCCTGCTGGATTTGGTTGGGATGGTAAACATACTAACATTGAACTGGCAAGAGCTAACCGTATCAAGCAATTGATCATTGGCGAAACTCGCTTTGAAAACATTACATCCGAGATAATTGATATAATTACCGAAGATGCATTCGTTACCCCAAGTAAAGAGCTTAATCTGGATTGGGATAAAGCGATTGAATTCGATGACAAGATTTATCCGTTGGCGGGAAACGAAAACTCCCAATTGTTTATTTTCCTGCAAAATGATGATGTCTCTACCCGTCTCGACATTGACGAGGCTGAAAAGGCAAAAGACATCTTTAGCATTCAACCGGATGCAAAATATAATCGAGTGGTCGTGATTGTGACTAAATATATCACATCACCAAACTACCCGAACTATGGCATTAGCCTAGAACTGTATAAAAGGAGAGTTAAAAATGACTCGCAATGAATTATCGATTAAGGCGGAAGCAATCGGCCTATTAACTGGCATCGACTCAGAGTGGCAAGAGTATTTGGCGGAACTTGTTAAAACTGTAGATGCTCGTAAACTTAACTTGAATTGGGACAATGCTTTCTATCCTCTTCCTAAACAATTGCGCAACCCTGCGGTTGTACGAGAGTTTAAAGATGGTGAACGTGAATATGTCTCATCTCAACTTTGGCTGCGTCTAAATAAACGTGGCGATCGTGAATTACTGGTTCCTGATGAAACCAGTGGTGTATTGCTTGAAGGTGAAACAGGAAAGGTATTAAAACCTTTCAATGGATTACCTTTGATTACTCCAGAAGATACAGATTTTCTAATCCGTATTCACATCAAGGAAGATGAGGACTATCGTACTGGTCATAGTATCGCTAGTATGAATTGGTGCCTATATTCAAACTCAATGAGTTAAATCTAAATAATTTAACGTCTATATTATCAACATGACTTAACAAAGGTAACAACTATGAATCGTTCTGATTATTTGATTGAAGCTGTAATCGAAGGTCTTAAAAATGTTCGCGAGCGCGGAAGTTATAAGGAGGATAATGACTCCTATAAAGAAGATGCTTGGAGAGCGTCTCTAGCGGATAATAACCTCAATGAAGAGGAAGGTAATCGCTGGGATGAGCATCGTAACGGTTATTTGGCGGCTTGTTTAGCTAACTCTGCCGAACGATCTGCTGAAGGCTTTCGAGATAATCCAAATCTGAAAGAACGTACTGCTGATATTTATCTCGGGAAACATGACCGGGCTAAAGCCGTCTTTTCTCGTGAATATGAGAATGATGAAGATGAAATTATTCACAATCATGTGCTTGTTGAGCATACTCGTGACAACAATCATCTCGAAGGTGTGCAACGTATGGCATCTGCATATTTCTCATTTACCAATAGTGAGCAAGATGAATAATCACAACATTTATTGTGATTAGATCAAGCTAAATTAAAATAAGGGGTTTCGGCTCCTTATTTTTTTTTTTGTTTAATTGTTAATTTTATGATTAAGACTACTAGGTGAGAAATCATGACACTATATGTAAAGTTAAATCCTTATGAAGAAATCATTGGGAAGATCGATGCTTTCTTCAATAAGAATTATGATGTTTTAGAAGCACTGATGTTGCGCAAGCAACCATCTACTAATGCCCCTATTCGAGAGATGAATATTAGTCATCTTGTTATCGATAATGCTGGTTTAGCAGTTGGTATGGTTAACATTAATATTCGTAATGATAAGTATTCGGTAAATAACTTTATGACTGAGACTTGGAATCCTAAATTTGGTCAAACTGATTTTGCTGCTAATGATGTTAACCCTGAACATTTTAAACAGTTCCTACTTGATAAATCTGAACAAATAAAAGTTCATATTGGATTCATTCAATTCGAATCTATTTCAATGGGTCTGTCTCCAGTTAAGTTCTCTTCAACCTATGCTGTTAATCAAGCAGACGGGGTTGATAAGAAAAATGCGGCGATCAATAGTAAAGAGGTTATTTCTTATTTATGGGAAGATCCTGCTATCGTTATGGTGACTAAAAAATTCTTTGTGGATGCCTTCCCTATTTTAGATTCATGGGTTCCTGTGAATACTGATATCACTACTCAGATTTTATTTAATAATTAAAAGAGAGCCCCTAGGGGCTCTCTTTCTTTTATGGAGAAATTGCAGTTTTAGACATTGCGTCAATACCATCCATGTAACCAGGATGACGTTTAACGTCAGCATCAATATCATCCAATGGAGCATTCTGCATTTGTGGATTAGAGCCAGTATAATTAATACGGTCTAACAACATTTGAGCAACAGCTAATGTACCAAAGGAGGTATCCTGCATCCCTGCCAAACTAATTGAAATCTCACGTACTTCACGACCAGTGGTCATATCGCGACGATGTTCAATCGTTGGAAGAGTTTTAGGGAATTGGTTTACCATCATGATCGCATCGACGGCTTTTGTCTGAGTAATATCTGGTTCGATATAAATACCAACCCAAGAATAGAAATCAGGCAAAATCTTATCTGGACGAATACCTAAAGAAGTAATACCAGGGGCTTTCGTTTTGTGATCCATGATGAATGTACGATAGTAGTATTCCCACAAACGGGAAACACAACCATTATAACGATCATACATTGAGTGTGTTGGTTCAGACTGATCTTCTTTCAAATCAGTTGGGTAGTGGTACTCTTGACCACCACCACCAACAGCATAGCTTTCAACAGTTGGTTGTAAAGAACGACGAATGCCTTCAATACGATGAGAACCTACTTCAAGCAATGATTTGATAGAACCAACAATCAGACCATCATCTTTTAACAATGATGGGCCTGTTGGACCACGAAGCATCATATAGATAACTTGACCGCTGGTATATGGATATTGACTCAGGTAATCTTTAATATCACCTTGCCAACCAGACATGCCACCATAGCGGGGATCTTCAATAGGAGCTTGAAGACCACTGACAAAAGGACCACTCTTTAAAGAATGGGATACAATAGGCATATTTTTAACTCCAAAAAGGAGAGGGGAAAATTAATTCCCCTCCATGATTAGGTGATTGCGCTACCAGTGTAGTCAGAAAGACGTTTGGCAATTACACCATAAATCATAGCCGTCTTCATTACGCTACCGTAGATGTGATAGAAGTTACGATATACGAAACCTTTCTCACGATCACTTTCTAAGATTTTTGGATGTGCTTCAACGATATATTTACCGGCAAAGATACCATCCGCTTCTTCTTCTGCAGTTTTCTTAACCAAGTCTTTGAACTCATCATCAGTCAAGTCATCACGACCAGTCGTACGAGAGTGAACAACTAAGTTAAGGTATTCTAGACGACAGCAAGCCATCATCATTTTAGCAGAGTTAAGCACAGAGTCATCGTAAGGATATACGGTCTGTACTGCTGGGGTGTAATAACGGAATTGGTCATGTGAAGCAACCCAAGTTACACCTAAATCCCATAGTTTAGTATAGGAGTTGTTTTCACGGAAGGTGTTGTTAATGTCATCCATTAACTTAACAAGGTTGTTTGGTTCGATTGTGAAATCGTAATCACCACGCCAGATACCAGAAGCAGCGCCAGCCAAGTCAGAGACTTGACAAGCAAACTCATAAGTCAGTGGTAGGAAACCATCCCAAATACCTTCTTCAATTACTCGACCAGATTGACCACGAATAACTGCACGGGTTACCGGAGTAGAGTAATATTCAGATTCGACCACGGCATTAAATGATGCTTTAAGAGCTGCTGCATAACCATCTTCAATGATTTCAGTTTGTTGATCACAAAGACCCCAATCTTTAACCAAGGAAGAAATGTTATCAACATCCGCTACATTACCATCACGGTAAATCGAGCGCACATCATCATCGGCAACCTGACCTTCGTCATATACCGCATGAGTTGCCGCCATTACCCACATATCTGGACGCTGACGGAGAATGTTTGGCATTTCTAATTTAGTTTCTAGTGTGAAACCAGAATCGATAAATGTAGAAATTGGGTATTTTAGAACATCACGATATTTATTAGGCCCTGAACCAAAGTTACGAAGGCGAGCACGAACAGCATCATCGAACAACTTAGCATTAACTTCAGTTGCCGGACGACCATCTGAGTAATAATAAAGACCACTTGCACCACCAGATGCAAAGTGGGCAGTACCATTATCAAATGTAATACCACCATAGTTCACACTATCTTCTACACTGATAGAGCAATATGGGATACCATTGTGATCGGCACCTGTTAAAAGGTTAATCAAATGGATGTTGGCTGGATCTGAAAGCATCGCCCAATCGTCGCGAACTTGACTAATAACAGGATGATCGTCGTAGTCGCCTTCACCATGAATCTCAACCATCTGACCACCGGCTGGCATGGTATAACCATTTGCCAAGATACCAAGCAGAACTTCGATTGATTTTTCATAAACCTTAACACGACCCCATTCGCCGTAAATAGCAGCTCCAGCAGCAGAGGCTTTTTTACTATATGCAGGTACAAAAGTACGAGCAAGAGTAATTGGATTTTTAGTTAAATAAGAAACAGCCGATGGTTTGAAAGAAACATCGATTGCAGGATCGCCGGTCAATAATTCAACTGGTTCTGAAGTTGAATTAGCATCTTCTTTTTTAACCGTCATAAAACGATAAGAGTATGCTCGGTTATTTTTCAGATCATTTAACTGAGGGCCATTACCATCTTCGGTAGTTGGACAATAAATACGGAGACCTGTGAGATCGCCATCTTTACCATAAGCAGTTAGTTCGATATCAAAAAGTGGATAAATTGTGGTATTAGCTGAAAGTGGTTCAGCAACACCAGGTACTGTCAGACTACTGATTAGTTTACCATCAACTTTTGTTCCGGCATTGCGGCAAGTTTTAATTTCTGCCTTACCAAAACCTTTTTGAGATTCTAAGTAGTTTGCAACACCGCTATGGACTACAAGTTTACTACCTGGAATCGTTCCATCTGGAATACGAGAACCTACCTCATCAACTTCATAATGACCCAGTTCACCGAAGTTTGAATCACTTACACGTTTATACTGAGGAATGTCAGTTGGAATTAGTTCAATACTTGCACGTAAGAATGCTTTTGCAGAACCAGGAAGTTTAATAGTTTCAACTACAATTTGATTTGCTTTTGATTGGAGTTTCTTAATAAAAGCATTTTGGTGTGTATAGTAAGCACTACCTTTTTTAAAGGTTTCTGCACCCAGCGTATGGGTACCGTTACCTGAAAGAGTAATTGCTTCATCATAACTACGTTCAGCCAAAGCAAAAGCAATTGGGAAGAACTGTGGTGAAGTAATTTTTTCAGGAGTAGGCTTACCTCGAGAATCGTCTTTAATGCCTAGTGCATAACCGCGAGGTTGTGCATTTTGGACAAGGTATCCTGCCATGGTGTTCTCCTAGGAATATGGCTGTTTTTATGTGGTTGCAATCCACATCATATTAATATTTAAATTTTTACTCACCGCGCATAGAGGTAAATATGAAAAGCTCACCATACGAAACATTTGCGTGCTCTAGCTATATTATTGATAAGTTATCAACTGAGATCCAAAATGAAATCACTATTGATCAATATCGGGCATTTACAACTGTGGATAATAACCTAGGTTCTCCGGTTTTGGCTTTAAATTCAAATATGCATTTTAACCCAAACCCATTCCCACATCCTATCAGTGCTTTACTAAATAAAGGTCGAGGGGATTTAGAACATCCTTGTGTTGTTATCGATGTACGTCCATTTACCAAAATGTCACAACATCATGGTGCTCAAGTTACTAAAAGTATTGATTATCAATTAGCTATTCGTCGAGCTTCACTTCATGGAATCTGGACAACTTCAGATCAGTTCCTATTAACAAATTCTTTATCTTCGGTTATGCAAATCTTTGCTTCATGGATTGCGGAGTCTATCTGTAAGCGTCTGGATATTGATTCACTAACTCAACTTAAAATTGCAAACATTGCAGCTTGGTGGTTTTGGTGTCAGTATAACCATAAAGAATCATTGACTGATCAAACTCGTCCTAAAATTTATCGAGCTATTGCTGAAGCTACTCGTTCTTCTTTTGAAACCGTCGAAGAAGATTTAGATGAAATTACTTATTTCGATGATCTTGAAAGTTTCATTAAAGAAGTTAAGGATCGTAGTGATCATCCTAGCATTAAACATCTTGATCCCGCTTCTCTTATTCAGCTAGCCTCTGGTGGTTGGATGGGAACTTGGGCTCGAGAAATTATGAGTGTTGCAATCGAGTACCCTCCATATTTTGCAGCAGTTGTTTATACTGCTTTGTTTGAACGTGGTATGCGTTCTGCTGGTTTTACAAAACTTGTACAACGATTCCTTAGTCGTCCTGAAATTAAAGGATTTAAAAATTCACTTGATCAATTGAATATTCAGGCTAAGTCGTAATCCTAATTAAACTTTTGGTAGGAGTTCGAAATGAATCCATTTGTCTTAAACGAATTTATTAAAAAATACTGGATGGGAAGTGGTAATTTCTTTTCCCACACAGTACGACCTACACAGGCGTCTAGGCCAGGTGGTTCTATTTCGACAGTTAAAATTGCTCGACGTTATTACGAACCGCCTGAAACTAATTACGACTACCCTTTATTTCATTATTTTCAGTTGGGGCAATTGCCCCCTGAATTATTTGGCATTGAAGATTTAGAAAAAGATGCTTGGGTTAGAAGCGATCTCATTATGAAGAATAATGATGTTCTAATCCAGATTGTTGTTGAAACTGGAATGACGTTAACTCCAAGGGATATTTGGTTAAGAAAGACTCGTATTGATAATAACTTTATCATGGCGATATTTCAAAACCCTAACTTTAACTATGGAACAGTATTACCATATCTTCGTCGAGAGGAAAGTGATGGTCTTATTTCTACTGAAGATGGTTACGGAATTCCAATTTCAACTGGTCGTTATGAGCAGCAATCTTTAGATCAAATTGATCTAGTAATTCACTTTTATAGTAATGCTGATTACTTTAAAGGCGATGTAAGAAAAGGTTTTACAGCTGGAAAGGCAATGAGTTATGATGTTGCTAATCCTAAAAACTTGACTGAGACTATGCAATTTCTCAATGGTTTTGAGGATTCATTAAGTATAGGTTGGGTTAACGGTAATGGTTTTATTTATACATTACCAGCTGCTAAAGCGGTAGCTGATGAATTTACTTCTAAGGAATTAGGGGTTTACCAAGACCTTACAATTAAAGAGAAGATATTCTTTAAACTTAGTGATGCTTTAGAATATACTAGGGAAGGTCAGCAGATCCCAAATAAATTATTTCGTCTAAATGAAAATCAATTTATTAACAGGGATGATATTGAAGTCTTTGTTGGTGTAGGGGATGCTGAAACATTTAAGGGAGTGAATGTTAATGTTAGTGAAGTTGAAACGATTACTCCGGTTTTTGGTTATGAGCTAAGTATTACAACAATTGAACTATTGATGGCAAAACATAAATTCATTGCGGATGATTACCAAAATGCTGTAGTTCTTTTTATTGTTAGACAGTCTGGTAAACCAAAGACCAGGCAGTATTCTCGGTTTCGTTTAGATTTATACGATAGTTTTCCAACCCAACTTAAAGATCAATTAGTTACTGGAAAAGATTTTAAATTTCATCCTTGGAGCGTCGAAGCTTTTAATGAAAGCAAAGCTTCTCGTTTAATCTATGGTAAAGATTTTGATCGTTTTGAATATGCAATGCTTCCTTATATTGGGGTGAGTGGATTAAGTAATCTAGTAGCTAAGAATCCAATACACTTAACCAAAGAATTAATTGGTGGTAAATTACATCAATCAGCAATGGCAGACTGGGGTTATAGAGAAGAGTTATGGTATAGACAAAATCAACTTTACTTAGAGATTCTTCCGTACTCAATGGATGGTAGATTACTTCAAACGAGCTATCGTCCTGCCAACTTTGCTGGACGTCTTCATTTCCAAAATCTACCAGAAGCAAAATGTGTTGAAACTCGCTTAGTTAAATGGTATAGTAAACGACCGGAATTCCACCGCAAAATTGAAGCTGATGAATATATCCTAACTGATGATGCTAAGTTCTTTGGTTGGGGTTGTTACATTAGCAATGATATTCAGTCTGGTATTTGGGAACTTGCAGAAGAAGGTAAACACTACGATAAGATTGACTGGGATATTCCGGGTAAGAAAAGAAAACTTCAATGGAATAAATCCTATCTTGAAAGTCAAAGTTTAGTCGGTCGAATTGTTGAGGGCGGTAAGCATGTCCATCTTATTACTTACTTCGATTCCCATAACCAATACAAGGACTTTGCTGAAATCAATATTCTTCCAGATGACGATGGTAATCTTGGAATTTGTCCAGCTTATATTGATGTTTGGATGGATGATCTATTATTAATCGAAGGAGTTGATTATGTAGTCGGAAAAGGAAAGATTTTTGTCTTCTTAATTGGTCGAGATAAACGTAGTCAGATTCGTTTAAGAATGCATGGTATCTCTCCATATGGTCATCATATCCCTCCATTGGTTGTTGGATGGGCAAGTGGCGGACAGATTGTATTTGGTGAGGATGCTCGTAAACTAGCCGATAAACAACTTCAGATTACAATTGGTGGTAGAGTTTATCATCGAGATGAAGTAGGTTTTGGGGATGGTGATAAGATCACTGACGATGTAATGATGGGTGAACCTTTCATGGTTAAAGAGAACCGAGCTGTTCTTGAAAACTATTTTGATGGTTCAACAGTCGAGGAAACGTTAAAAGATTTAGTTGCTGATAAAGAAGCTCAGGATATGGCTGCTTTATGCCATCCTGTTGAAAATGATTCGATCTTTGCAAAGATGGATCAATCTCGTTTAAGAAAGGTTATCTCTGGTTTAATCAATACACTGGTATATAACTTTCTTTATACTGAACGTTTTCTTAAAGAAGAAATTAAAACTAATTATACAAAAGCAGAGACTGATATATGGTTGGCTGATTTCTTATATCTAGTTGATGTCGATGTAACTAAACAAAAAGTCTTTAATGATCAAACTATGTTGGTTCTACCACATCGAGAGGCTTTTGTTAGTTTATCTCAATTACAAGTTAAATTTATTCAATTTGTGAACGAGACTTACTTAGAGAATAAAGTTACCCTGAGTAACTACATCATAGCGATTTAATTTATGACGATTCTTTACGAAGAAGACTGGGGCCGTTATCCGACGGCCACGGTTCACTATGAAACGCAAAATCGTTCCTGGGTTGAATTAGCGAAGAAATTGGAATTAACTGGGGTAAAGAATAATAAGTTTTTTCTTGCCTTACATAATCCTGAACTTCGTTACGTTGACCCATGGGATGAAAACCTTCCAGATGCAACTAAACTAGCAGTTGCAACTGAAATCCAAATTAACCCTTGGTATTTCTTTCGTGAGATTGCTAGGTTTGATAAAAAAGAATTTAATGGTAAGCGTTATTATTTAAAAGCTAACCGTGGTAATATTGCCGCATGGTGGTGTTACTTTAATCATCAGGACTATAACCTTACTCAGCCTCGCCAGTCTGGTAAATCAACATCTTCTAACTGGTTAGTTGTTTGGTTGATGTTCTTTCGTTATAGTGATAGCGATATCTTCTTATTAACGAAAGATAATACGTTACGTCAAAATAACGTACGTTCGATTAAGACTTACCGAGATCTTCTTCCAGATTATCTCAACCCAAGTTCTAAGAGAGATGTTAACAACTTAATTGGTATGACCTGTGTCTCTCTAGGAAACCGATTATATACAGCAGTATCTCAAAATTCAAAAGCTGATGCTGATAAGATTGGTCGTGGTTTCTCTTGTAAAACCTACATCATTGATGAAGGCCCATATGTTGATTATCTGGAAACTTCTTTAAATGCAATGTTACCAGGCGGGGATGCTAAACAAGCCGAAGCTGCTGAAAAAGGCGAACCGTACTGTAACGTATATACGACAACTTGTGGTTCAAAAGCTGATGACTCTGGTCGTTACTATTTTGATATGGTAACTAATTGTCTTCAGTGGCGTGATAACCTTTATGATTGTGGTAATGAGGAAGCTCTTAAAAATCTAGTTGATAAGAATAGTACAATTAAACGTCTTATTAATCTAGTCTTTAATCATCGTCAGTTAGGTTATACTGATGAATGGTTAATTAATATCCTTAAGAAGAATGGTGCCGTTGGTGCTAAGGCTAATAAGGATTATTTCAATATCTGGGATGATGGTTCTGCAGAATCTCCTCTCGATAAAGAATTAGCTAAGGTTATTCGTGGCTCTTCAAGAGAGCCTAAATATTCTGAGTTTACTAAAGAAGGTTATGTTATCAACTGGTATTTAGATAAACATCAGATTCCATTCAAAATGGCTGCACAGAAGTATGTACTCGGTTTAGATACATCCGATGGTGTTGGTCGAGATGCTATTGCTGTAACATTAACTGATATTTATACATTAGAGATTGTTGCAACAATGTTAATTAAAGAAACTAACTTAAATATTTTTGGTTATTGGTTGGTTGACTTCATGGTTAAGTATGAAAATATTGTACTTATTCCAGAACGTAAAAACCAAGCAGCTTCTTTAATCGATCTACTATTGATTCGTTTACCAATCAATGGACAAGATCCAATGAAACGAATCTTCAACCGCGTTGTTCATGAAGCTAAGTATGATGATCCTAAGTACAAACCTTTCATGAAATATATTCAAAAAGATATTGATGCCTATACTGGAATTAAAGATCAGTTTGGATATGCAACTGCTGGTACCGGCGAATACTCTCGTAATGGTCTATATCGTGATACGCTTATCCTTGCTTGCGAGTATGGTGGTAGTGTAATGAATGATGAGGGCACTATTAAAGAGATCCTACGCCTAGAGCGTAAAAATGGTCGTATCGATCATAGCTCAGATGGAAATGATGACCGTGTTGTTTCTTGGTTACTTACCGCTTGGTTATTAATCAGTGGTCGTAATCTAAATATGTATGGTATTACCAATCCATTGTCCAAAGCTGTTGATTATAAAGACCGTTTAAAAATGGCTAGTGGTGATAAATCATTTGCTAAAAAGGCAGAAGAGAATGAACGTCAATTGAAGCTTAAAGAAGAGATTGATGATTATTTATCTTTATTGAAGAATGTACGAGATGAATTTCTTTCTAACCGCTACGAAGCTAAGCTTAGAATGTTAGAATCTATATACACTGGTACTGATTACGGAGCACTGACTGTGAGTGACCTTATCCGTCAAGCTAAGTCAGAAAAATCCAAGAGAAAAAATAAGAGGAATAATGCCATGGATTGGAATTAAATTAGGGGGTGAAAAATGATGGTACGGTTAATCAATCGAGTCTTAGAGACCATGTGGAATAAAACTACTTTACTCCAAGCTCCAGCCAATTATTTTATTTTTTCCAAAGGAAGAAATAAAGTGGTTGTGAAGGATATTGAGGTGAAAGGAAAAGCTGAGAAAGTGATCTTTGTTTCTAAACAGTTAGTCTATTCGAGAACTGGGAAGATGTTAAAGAAGGTTGCTCGGCTATATCGAGTTGAGGTGATCATGACCTCTGAGGATAGCACACATAGTCGTCCATCTGAAATTTTTATGGTACCTGAATTATGCTGGAGTGTTTTTAAAAATACGCTGGTACCACATAGCTGCGCAATTAACTTTGTAATTGCTATGTTAAAATTAAAGAAATAAAAAGAGGGCCCCTAGGGGCCCTCTTTTCAAATTATCTTAAGTATATATTATTAAAATGAGAAGGTGAGCCCTTCTTCATTATTATTTAAATCTGGGTTGAGGGGAGTTGTTAGAGCAACTCCCCTCAAAGCATTCCACATTAGGAGGAACAATCCCATGGAACACTTTATCGTTTTGAAATTTAGAAGTGAATTTGACAAGCATGTTTTCTGGGAGCAAACCGGAAAGCACATGGGAAATCAAATCGCCTTTCAGAACGGAACTATCAAATTGTATCCTGATCGAACTTCTTAGTTTCATATAATAGGAATATGCTCTTAATTAACTTTAGAGGTACAATGTATGTTGGATGATTTAATAAATCCACTTAAGGAAGTCAACAACCTACTGATAAAATTATCAGAGGTTAAAATACCAGAATTAATTGATACCCGTAACAGTAAACGCAAAGATTATTATTCTACAATGTTATTTGGTGTTACCTGGGATTCTTTAAAGAAACTTTCAATATCAGACAGACCTGATATTCTCGATAAAGAAAATTTCTGTAAGAAATTTTCTAAACTTCATGGTATAGATATTAACGAAATCTTATCTCTTTATGATCTAGCAGCTAAGGAGTATAATAATCAATCTGAATTTGATGTTGCTAGAGCGTCGAATAAGATCTGGCTAATTAAACGCAACTACTCGGACTTAGCCGCTATATTAACAGATGATGAAGCATCGGCTTTAGTAACCATCACTAAAGAAATACTGAAAGCCAAAAAGCATGATTTAAGTGTAGCGGTATTGATGGCCGGATTTGTTATTTTTGGTTTACATCAGAATATTTTACTTCGAGATGCTGAACAGGGTTATAAACATCCAGTTCAATCTAAAAGTAAAATACTAGCCAATCTTAAAAGAAAGAAGCTTGATTTGGTCAATCATCCCAACCTTACCAGAATCATGAAATCCTAACCACTTGGTAGAATAAACTACCTATTTAACTAATCGGATATTATCAATGTTAAAAAACCAAATCACAACTCGTGGTCGTCAGACAGTTCGTTGGTCAACTCTCCCTGCTGAAAATGAGATGTTGTCTCATGATCTATTATTAGTTGGTAATGATACCACTGATTATAGTGATCTTCTTTTACTTGAGTGTGTTAAATCACTTACCAAAAATCAAAATAAGATTAAAGAATTGGAATTAGCTTTTCATACTCGAACTATTTTATTTAGAGAGCAGGCTAAGAACATGCTTAAAAACCTACGGCCTAGAATTAAGTCTGAAGGGTTTAAGCACTATATTACCGATATTCATACCTATCTTTGGCGTAATAGTAACATGCGTCCTATCGAGTCTCTAGACGCACTCACTAATGTTTTCCTAGGGATTGGTCATGTTGAGCTTTCAAATGTCTCTGAGCGTTCAACATTGTCAATTAAAGACATAGATGATATTCGTCTGGAGTTGGTTAAACTTACGGTTCCAGATGAGTTACTTCAGGATCTTCCCGACATTGTAATGAAGTTAAGGTTATGGTTGGATGACCCTACCTATCGGGACAAGAAAACAATGGAAAGGGAGATTGTAGATAATCGATTAATTTGGTTAAACTTATATCCTACTGAAGAGTTGGTATTATTATCAAGGGTATCCAACTCCTTAGGTCGGAAAGAGTTAAACCTCTATCAGAAGCTAACCATTGCTTCTAATATCGTATATGGTGTTTCTCTATCTGTGTTAAGTGTAAAACACAAGCAAGGAATTTTATTTGAGCCTAGGCCAGTAGATAAGATTCTTAGTTATCCCCGGTACTACAATCGTAATCAAAAGTTAGAACAAATCTGTTCTGTAATTCGTAAATTGCAAGGATAAATTATCATGACATTATTAGTTAAAGCTGTAAATGGAATCATTGTTGAAATCTATGGAATTGGATTAGAAGAATATAAATTTGGTGGTATTGTTCATGGGCAACCTCAGGTATTTGTTGGAGAACATTATTTTAAAGTAGTGTCTCCATCTATTGGTGTGAACTGGGTATCACACATAACCAAGAATATGTATTTATCTCTTATAGATACCGATGCTTTTCCTCGCAAGGTCGATACATCAAATGGTAAGGTATGGTTTCGTTTCCATCGCGGCCTATTAGTTGATTCCATGAAAACTGCAGTGCAAGTTGCAAGTAAGGAAGAGCTTAAACAGTTACTAATTAAAAGTCTTGGTGACTTTATTAACCCAGCTGGAGAACTAGAAATTAGTAAGTATGGTTGTGGTATTGATGATCGTATCGGCTGGGATACGTACATTGTTCAATGGGATGGAATCGTTCAAGGTTTCTTGAGTAGTTACTTGGAAGGAGATGTGAAATGAATTTTGAATTAACTGATGAAGTTCTTGTTAACAATTATGACCATGACGATGCATTTGTTAGAGAACCTTTTAATTTGCTAGAAGGTCTGTTGGCTTTTATTAAATTAAATGTTCCTTACCTTAACGAAACTGATATAACCATAGTCATTAATCGAACTACTGGTGAAAGTTGTTCGTTTAGTGAGGTAAAAGATTCTTTGAATAAACTTTATTATCGGAATGTAACTCCTAGTTATGAAGAGTTCAATAGTCCTGAAGTTGAGTTTGTTGATCATCCTATTCTAAATCCAGATCTAATGTTTCAAACAGCATTTGGTAACTTCATTGATTTCCAAGCTTTCAATCAAACGTCTGCTGATGGTGGATTTCTTTATTATGATTTCCGGTATAACCAATTCAGAGAGAACTATCATTCATCAACAATGGTAAATATGTATCGTAGTATTCGAGAAGAGGAAATAGGTAAACCATTAGACTTCTCATTTAAGGCTGAATTAGATAAAAAGTAAATTCTAACATTCATCCTATATATATGTACTAACTTCTGTTTGCCGAAAGGTGAACAGACTACCGCGAGGCCTGAACCGGAGGGTTCAAACTATAAATATATTACGAGAGTAATATAAATAAGAATTATCTTTAGATAATTCTATCTTTAGAGTAATTACCTTTCTTGGTAATTACGGTTAATTATAATCCCCTTTAGAGGGATTATCTACTAAAGAGAATATTAAAAACCTATTCCCCCTTCTTCGAGGGGAATAGGTTTAGTATGCAGAGATTTTTTATTATCCCCTCCCTTTAGAGGAGGGGATAATTATTTTATTAGATTGAGCAAGAGGGGTTGCGCAAGCTAAACCCCGAGTTGCGATTTTTATATTTTATCAAGAGAGAAGAAAGAGAGTAGAGCAAATATAGAGTTTTTCTTTTTGCTTCTTTTTCTTTTAGATTTTAGAAAGGATTATGTTTATCATGAGTTTATTATTTCCATTTGCAATTCAGGTTAAAGTAGAAGAGGGAGAGAAGACTACTATTTTAAGTAGTATTAACTTTGACTTTGTTATGTACTTTAGAAGTGGTTATAACCAGTATGAGTTAATTAAGAGCTTTATTGAGTTCTTAGTTGAGAAAGGGTTATCTAGAAAGGAATTAGAATCCTTTAAACAAATTGATTGGGATAGTGACTCTCTTAAAGGGAAGAATGTTATTTTAATTCCCATTGAAGAGAATAAGATTCTAGGAGAAGTTACTAAGATTACGACTACGCTTAATAGTAATCTTCTTGAAAGAATTGATTCCGTAATCGCAAACAAGGAGAATGGTTTTAAAAGCCGTTCAGATTTCTTTACCAAATTAGCTTTAAAAGAACTTTCCTTAATTGAGAAAAATGAGACAGAGTTATGAAACCAGTAAATGTATTTGATTATGCAGATTATCAACAAGACTTATTGAATTATAGTAAGGCTGAATTGTTATTTAGTTTTTATCTACGAAACCTAAGACATCGGTTCTTTGACGTTAATCTAATTGAATTAGCCAAGTTGGTTATTAGGTTAGAAAAGCTAATAGTTAATGATAGGAATAGTTTTGATGAAAATTTCCTTAAGCCTCGTTTAGCACGCATTAGTAAGGAGCATGTTAAACTAACTGAGAACATCTTAAAGAATTTCCAAACTACCCTTTCTAATGAAGCTGGTTTATTAACTATTCTAGAAGATGTTTTATCAAGTTCCATCTGGAAAGAGCTAGAGAAGCATTCTAAAGCTTTTAAACGACACTATGGTACCAAACATAAGGATGGTTATGAAACTACCTTTATTAACGTCCTAAGTGAAATTAGAAAGCCTATTGAGATGATGATCACTAAACTGAAAGAGGATGAGTTAACTCATGACTCAAACTAATGTTAGGCTAACTGCTTCTAGTATTGCAATTGTTGAGCAATATAAGAAAGAAAAAGGATTAGTTTCTTTCACTCAAGCAATTAATGAGGTGATTGCTAATTCACAGAAACTAGCCGAAGACGTTGCTGGGAGTTATGTTAAAACTCAACACGAGCTTAATGTTAAAATATTAGCAATGTTAGAAGCAGGGGAAGGAGAAACCGTTCCTTTAGTTGTGAAACCTAATGGCAGACGACCAAAAAAGATCTCTATTCGTGGGGTGGTTTATGACTCGGTTAAAGAAGCATCTCTTAAATTAGGTATTTCACAACCTGCAATCTCTCAAGCAACAATCAATCATCCAGATACGTGTTTCTATATCACAGAGGAAAAAGCATGAACATTAAAACATTTAAAAAATTAGCCGCAATTAAAGATGAAGCTTTACAGAACTATGCTTTATTCCAGTTATTAAATGTTGAATTCGATTCAACAGAGGAAGAGGGCGGTGATAAGTTTGCTTACTATAAACCTTTAACTGGGTTTTATGCTGAGAAAGATGCAGTATTTCAAGAACAGTATCTTGAATTAATCCTCGACTTAATAGAGATCACCAGGGAAGACTTTGAACGCCTAATAGAATTCTGTAGCACGAACGATATGATCCTTGATAATGGTTTACAAGAGTATCTTGAAGTTATGGATATTGATGGTTTAGCTTTACCCTTTGAAGTATTTAAACCCTTAGCAAAGAGCCACACCTTTAGAGACATCTTCAATATTCATTCTGTTACCGGAGAGATCTTTACTCGTTTAGAGTGGGACCTCGATGTTACATCAGAGCGAATCTTTGAACAACTTGAAATGATCATTGAATTCCGTTTAGATAATTTAACAGCTTAGATATAAATGGGTGGTATTACCACCCATTCTTTAAAACTTAATTTAAGAGAAATTTAAAATGCAATATGAATTTGGAAAAAATCTTAACATCGCGACTATTCCTGAATCTAAGGAAACTGAGGTTATTGTATCGTCTGAACAATGTAAAGAACTGGAGTTAGGAATTCTTACTCGCTCCTTTGTTTATGACTTTGAAGATAAACCGGATAAAGTCATGCTTCGCCAAAATCTTCTTACTTATCTAGTTGAGGAACTTGAAAAACTAGGAAGAACTTTAAAAGATATTACTCGCGTTCGTAATCGTAATATCGAAACAACAACCTGGTTTACTGTGGAAGATTTAAAAGATCTTCTTGATAAGGATTATTACTTTGTTACAAATCCCGGAGAATATTCTTGGATTGATAAAAAAGAAGCCGGCAATTATCTAATCGGAGATGATCCATTACTATACGATAAAAAGGATGATAGTAAGATTAATTCAATTTCTCCCTATCTTATCTTTGAGATGGAAGATGGTTTTCTTGATTTTGCGGCTTATGAAGTTTATGACTATGATGGTGGTCATACTAGTCTAATCCTTCGCACTACCCTTTTATCAAAACTACCTTCTATTAAATGAAGATCGTTTGTCTTTACTTAACAGCTCCTAGGAATCCCTTAAAACATTTTACAGAAGAACGTAAAAAGAAACATCTTAAAGAGATAAGTAATATTATCTCTTTAGAGGGGGTTCCAGTTCATTGTCATGTTGTGAATGCAGATTATCGCAAACATGGCTTAAAAACGTTTAGAAGCTTTATTAAGGGTCTCCTTGCCGAAGACTCTATCCTTTGTTTAGAATATCAGGGTGGCTTAACATATAGCCAGAAAGATACCGCAAAATGCATGCTCTATGAAATCAAAGAGCACCATCAACTATATCTTGTCAGGAATTAAAATATGTTTAAACAGCATACTATTGTAGACGAACCAGAGCTGCGAGAAAGAATTGCTCTGGCCCTTAGTACATATGACCCAAACTTTTGGGTAGAAGGTTGTGAGGAGGAAGAGTATTCCGCAGGTGATGATAATGCACGAGAAGGTCATAATCCAAATCAGAATTATCTAGCATTGCGTAATCCACGTAGAAAGAAAGGAAAATAAATTATGAGCGATCATCTTTTATTAGTTAATGATGGCAGCATTGATATTTCTTCATTAATCCGAGAAAAGATAATTTTCTTTGGCGAAAGACATTGTAATAAAAGCGATACCAAATTTGTAAAAGAACTCATTGGTGTGGTAGAACCAGATTTTGTTTTGGTTGAAGGTCTAGCAGATTTAGAGTTAAATACTCGTAATGATAAACTCAAGGCCGATAAAACCAAAATAGAAGATCTCTATTATGGAAAATTAACTAAATGGTGGATTGATGTTTCTTTAGAAATAGATATTCCATTTATTGGTTTTGAATTAATAGATCGAGATGGTGTTGACAATGATAATCTGGTTGAGAGTTTCAAAGCCAGAGAAGAACATTGGATAAATGTCATTAAGAAATATACTAAAACTGGAAAACACGTTTTAGTTATTTGTGGAGATACTCATCTACGAACCATCGCATGTGATGCTTTAGGAGATAAATCTCCACTCTATAAAGCATTTCCAAAAGCAACATTCATTCGTTTGGAAGAACCGGAAATAGAATAGGAAACCTTATGTCAAATAAATCACTAGCAAGAAAGAATCGTAATCGTTATAAACTTGATCGCCAAGTTTATAGAATATCAAAGGAATATCATCTCGGTAGGTATGGTAGTAAGAATGCGAATGGTCGGATCTATATTGATCCTAAGCAACTTACAGTCACTGATATGCGAAATGTAGAAACATTAGGAACAATAAATCATCCTGAAGTTATTTCTCTATCATCCGACTTTACTCCAATGTTTGGTGCTAGTGGACAGATCGTAGCTTGGTCACAAAATCAAAATTAGGAAATTTAAAAAATGGTAACATCAGCTATTATCACAGCTTGTCTTGGAACAAAAGAATCCTTAACAAATGACATTAAGGATATTGAGGAAAGGCTTAAGACGCAGAAAAAATTAATGGATGATCCAAAACGACTGATCATACTCCGACTAAGGGCAGAAAAGAACGTTGAAGAATTGCAAAACATTCTTCACATTAAACAATGCGAACTAGCAGTAGTTTCTAAACATGCGGAATAAAAATGAACTTTTATCATTATGCAACTGCTGAATTTCCAGACTTAAGAAGTCGTCTAGCACAAGGTAAGGGTAAGTTATTTATTATGGATCGTTTACCAGATCTGCTAAATGACCTACAAGGCTCTTTAGCGATTCAATTGGATAAGGTAAGGCTAGGAGGCGAATGGTCTTATGATCGTTCTATCAGTCTCTTTCTAGAACCAATTCCACTTGATATCGCAAGTATTTATAAAGGTAAACATGAGTTCTGGCAAAGCGGACTAGAGTTAGTTCAGTACGAACTTTCAATTAATCAGCTTCCAGCTGGGATTGCTTGGCGTTTATCTGAAAGCCCAGAAAAGACTCGGTTGCTTTATGAGAAACAGGATTGGGAAGCGGCTAAAGAAGACAAGTCACTTATTGCTAAATATGTCAAAGAAATAAAAGACAAAGAAAAAGCAATGGGTTATGTTGGACATGGGCATGATAGCTTATGTAAGATCGTTAAACGATTTAATCGTAAGACTCGACATTATACTGAAGAGGCCGCTAAGATCGCTGAGAAATTCCCAGAAGATGGCGGCTTTAAAAAGTATGCTGCTTGTGTACCACATCTCATGATCTACCCTGGTTATAAACCGATCGAGTATGATAATGTCAAAACTATTAAACTTAAATAAGAGGAGTGTTAATCAATGTCATCTTGGCTAAGACAATTATTTTGTAAACACTACTATGTAGTTATTGAAGACAAATTTGATTCAGCCGGTAAACATCAACTGAATTACATGGGTTATCATTCAATGAAAAGTAAATGTCGTCTATGTGGTAAAGTCATAGAGCACGACTGATTTGCAAATCTATAAGGAGCTTCGGCTCCTTATTTTTTTTTCAAAAAATTATAAAAATATATTATTTAAATGAAGAAGTATATATTTCCTTATAAACATGATTATCAATGGTCAATAATGACCAGCATGTTCGCAATGCTATTGCCTATTATTGCAAACATAACTTAGAGGAAAAGCGCAATGCCAAGTAAAATCTATGCAGATCATGGTATCTCAATTACTGAACTTAAACAACAGACTCAACATATCGCGGAAATGGTAAAGGAAAAACCATTGGTAGTTCTTAATCGAAATACTCCTGTATTTTATTGCGTCTCACCAGAATTGTATAACCGTATGCAAGAAGTTCTAGAGGATGCGGAATTAGGTGGGATCATTTATGCTCGCAAGGATCAGAAGCGCATTCGTGTTGATGTTGATAAACTTTAATTTAGTTAGGAAGGAAATTTTTAATGCCGATGGAAATTAGTATTAATGTAATTGATAATCGTAATAAATACTACGAACGTTTAATTGCAGATTTAGATGATATCGTTTATCTGGTTGATGAAACTGAAACAATTGCTACTCCGTCTCGTAGTCATCAGATTCATGATTATCTTCATGATCGGTTTAGTAATACACCTGCTGTAAATTTAGGTTACTATCCTCGACTCATGGGAACGGTTATTGAAGTAATAAAATTGGTAGAAGAAGATATTGCTCATGTTAATAATGGCGGTGTTTTATCTGATCGATTCGAAACAATCTATATTGATAGGAACACGAACTATAATGTGCTTATTCCTGAGTTAGAAGTTTTTCTAACAACACTAAATGAAGTTAAAGATAAAGGATACAAACAAGTATTACTATCTTGGTGGTAATTAAAGAGGCCCTAGGGCCTCTTTTCTTTTTGCACAAAATAGCCATATTTAAGAAGTAAGTTTATCAGAAGGAATAACCATGATTGAACAATTAGCAAATAATCTTAAAGCCCGTTTAAATATCTTACAACTGTTTGAGGATGTCGTAGTTAAAATAACTAACTCTCATCGTTGTTCTTTTCTATGGACAAACTATAACGATGAGAAATACACCATCCAAAAACGACTAGACGAAAATACAGAAATATTGAAAAAGTATGATTCAATTGATGGTGTGAATGCTTTATTAATCTGTATGTCAAAACCACCAGAAAACATTTACAAGCTTTGGAATAATGTTGTTTGGCTTGGAATGAGTGAAAAGACAGTAGATGAAGTTCTCTCTAATGTTAATCGTTTAGATATTCGAGTTACAGTTTCATTGATGGAAGCAGAAAAATTTACAATCGAGTCTCTTTCATTTGCATTGGCTGTTATAGAAAAAATAGATCCTAAGATTAAAGCTGCGAATAGAAAGTATCCTTCGAAACGAATAGAATTGTCTTCTGACAAATTAACAGATAAAGAACAATCAGTTTTAGATCGTATTGCTTTTATTCCAGAAGAAAAGGTAACAAATGAAGAATTGGCAGTTGTGAGACTTTTGTTATTTAAAACTGGTATAGAATGGTTTGAAGGATTTGAGAATATTGAATGGGGAATATCAAAAGAAGATAACCCGCATTTACTTAATGATATTTGGCATAATTGGTGTGATGCTATTCACATCACTAGAAAAGAGTTTTTGCGTCATTTATCTGAACTTAATTATAAATTAAAGAAACGACATGGTGTGGAGTTTGAAAAGAAAATCGCTAATGTTTTTGGAAAAAATGTAAACAGGATGTTATTTTACACCTACGTTGGGCAACACGACATTGCAGGTGCTAAGTTAAATACCAATCATACAGAAATTACTGAGATGACTTTAGGCTATACACAATCACCTTGTCTGATTATTTGTTCTAGAGTCTTATATGGAATTTTTTCAAATATTTTTCTAGAAAAACCAGTTAATAATGATACTATTGGTTATGTCGTGTTAACCAATGATGGTACTGTTGAATGGTTCCGTGAAGATTGTTTCTTAAAATGGTTTACTTTAGAATCGGAACCTTTAACAGGAAAACAAGTTGCACTAGCAGTTTCCTCCTACTTTCGCCATGAGGCTGAGGATAATTAAGATTAAATCAAAGCAAACCAAATTAAGTTATTTTCTTGCAAGTATAATTGCTAAGTCAGTTTTAGCAAGACAATTTCTTTTCAAACCAACCTTAGAGGAGAACATGGCTAAAATGTATCAGTTAGCTGTAAATCGTACTCTAAATATTCCTGAAATAACTTTTACTCAATCAAAGGTAACCAAATGAATAAACATTATAGCTATCCGTCAATCCCGCAGTTCAATACCCTTTTAGCAGACATTCGTCACAGTGCTCGCTATATTGGTCAAGATGAAAATAAAAAACCAATGTATGATAATGACTTACCACTACCTGAAGTTTTCATTAATGGTACAGTAAAGTTACATGGTTCAAACTGTTCAGTTGTATTGACTAAGGATGGTAGATTCTATTCACAAAGTCGTGAAAATGTGTTAACACCAGAAATAACATGCGATGGTTTTTACCAATATGCAATGGAACGAGAAGAATTCTTTACTCATCTCCTGTCAGAATATCTAGTTAACTCTGCAGAGGATGTTGAAGCTATCGTTCTTTATGGGGAATGGTGTGGTAAAGGGATTCAAAAGAAAGTAGCAATTTCTCAGTTAGATCCTATCTTTGTTGTTTTTGATCTTCGCTATATCGATTCGACATATTCAAAAGGCGGTACCGGATTCATTCAAACAAACTTTGAAAAATTCCATAACCCGCTTAATCGTCTATATAACATCAATTGTTTTAAAACATGGTGTATTAAATTAGACATTGCTAATCCTGAAAAAATTCAAGATGCACTTCGTCAAGAAACATTAGGTGTTCAATTACAATGTCCAGTTGGTGAGGCTTTCGGTTTAGAAGGAACAGGAGAAGGTATTGTTTGGACTGTTACGTTTAATGGTAAGAAACATCGAATGAAAGTTAAAGGGCAAAAACATTCCTCAACTAAGGTAAAAGAACTTGCTCCAGTAGATACTATTAAAGTTAATTCAATCAATGAATTCATTGATTATGCAATTACTGAGAATCGAATGCTGCAGGGATTGGATGTGATGCGTAGGCAAGGAACTCCAGTTATAAAAGAAAATTCTAATCTTTTTGTTAAATGGGTTTTTGCTGATGTAATGAAAGAAGAATCTGAAACTTTAGAAAAGAGTAATCTCACAACTAAAGATATTGCTAGTAAGGGTAACTACAAGATTCGCCAGTTCTTTATGGCAAACTTAGATAAGTAATCCAAACTATTTCAAACCTATATTATTAAAGTGATGTGACAGCATCACTTTAATTTATTTTATTATCAGAGACAAGACTATGAAACAACTAGGATTAAGTAAGCAAGAATTAACTACAGGTATCAATCTACTTGTAGATGATGGTTTTTTCAATGCAGTATCGATAATTCCTAAAACTTTAGATCATTACACAATTACTCTGTTAATTGAGTCGAATAATCATGATTTTATTATTGATTATAAAGGCTTATATCTTGCCCAAGTATATTACTTTTATGCAAATGAAACAGCCAAAGCTGGTATAATCAAAACAAAATCTGGTTCCCAGTATTTCTTATACCAACATGATATACAAGATTTAGGACAGTATACTTTTAGAGATAAAACATTTACTATTGAAAAAGATGTGCAATTTAATGCAGAGATTATTTCTAAAGAAGATTTAGAACAAACCATCATATTTAGAGATATGAAATCGCCATCTTTAGCATGGGAATATGTAAAGATGAATGGTGGTTGGAATAATGTAATTAAACTCAAATTAAATGTTTTTCAATGTGAAGATTTGGAAGGAGTAAAAAGAACAGCCCATCCTAATGGTAGTTGGATTGTTTCTAGTAAGTTAAAGGATCTTAAAAATCTTATGCAGATAGTATTGGTAGCTAAAGATACATTTGATATTATTGCATTGGTATCCGGGGAGTTAATTCAAACCAGTCAAAAAATTTTACCAATGTATTTAGTAAATGCTATTGATAAGCTAAATA
>JACCDV010601531.1_pt1 | contig 41247 bp, 40 predicted proteins | sample 7446131 | NCBI WGS metagenome assembly JACCDV01 (sample SAMN15323448, study PRJNA562643) | freshwater metagenome | isolation source: river surface water | place: USA:Blue River Watershed | collected 2017-08-17
TGCCAGCTATAATTCGAAGGTTTTTTTAACAGGAAATGCCTACAACTCCCGACGTGCTTACAACCGGACTACATAAGCTGTCAAAACCGGTCGATCCCAAATAGAAATACAAAGATACAAAAATTACACAGGTAAAGCAGTAGTCTGTTTGATTTCATCCATCACAAATAAGGAGCTAATGTGCGCAACGGAGGGCAATACTGCCAATTTTTGTTGGTAAAATTGATTATAACTTTCTACATCAGCACTCACCACATTTAAATAATAGTCAAAGTTTCCAGAAACTAAATGACACGAGGTTACTTCGGGGAAATTTAAAATGGCCGATTCGAATTCGCGAAAATTCTTTCGGTTTTGTTTTTCTAACGTTACTTGACAATGCACTAAAAGCCCTAAGTTTAGTTTTTTTCGATTTAAAAGAGCAGCATAGCCCTGAATGTAGCCTTCAGACTCCATCCGTTTGATTCGGTCATGGGTAGGGCTTAAAGACAAGTTCACTTGTTCGGATATCTCTTTGAGGGTTTTTTGGCTGTCATTTTGAATTATTCGCAAGATCTTGTGGTCTAATTCATCCAGTTGTGTGCTTTTTGCCATAAACTTTTCGGTTTGAAGGTATTAAATCAATTAGATTTTATTGTATTTTCTGTAATATATCTATTTAGAAGTAAATATTACTTATTATATGATTATATGCAAGATATTTTGTTGCCTTATCTATATTTGTCCTGTATTATACTTCATCAAAGGTAACGGCCAGCGGATTTTTTTCGGTGGCCGTTCTTTTTAAATCTTACCATTATGATCATAGGTGTTCCTAAAGAAATTAAAGTTCAGGAATTCAGAGTTGGTTTGACTCCTGCAGGTGTTCAAGGTTTAACGGCTAACGGACATCAAGTATACGTTCAAAAGTCAGCTGGAGAAGGATCTGGTCTATCTGATGAGCAATATGTGGCAGCAGGAGCGACGCTTTTGGCTACAGCTGCAGAAATTTATTCGATAGCGGATATGATTGTTAAAGTGAAAGAACCTTTAGCAGCTGAGTATTCCCTTATTAAGCGTAATCAAATCCTATTTACTTATTTCCATTTTGCCGCTTCAAGGGAATTAACGGAAGCAATGATTGCTTCAGGTGCGGTGTGTATTGCCTACGAAACTGTAGAATTAGCAGATCGTAGTTTACCCTTATTAACGCCTATGTCAGAAGTAGCTGGTCGTATGGCTATTCAAGTAGGAGCATTTTATCTAGGAAAGCCTCAAGGCGGGAAAGGAAAGATGTTAGGTGGTGTTCCAGGGGTTAAACCGGCGAATGTATTAGTTTTAGGGGGTGGCGTGGTAGGAATGCAAGCCGCAAAAATGGCTGCCGGTCTAGGTGCGAACGTGACCATTATGGACACTAATTTAGCGCGTCTACGGTATTTGGATGAGGTGATGCCTGCGAATGTGATGACTCAATTTTCTACTTCTTACGCTATTCAAGAGGCATTGCCATCAGTTGATTTAGTAGTGGGAGCGGTGTTATTGCATGGTGCTAAAGCTCCTCATTTAATTAAACGAGATGACTTGCAGAAAATGGAGCGGGGTACGGTTCTTGTGGATGTTGCAGTGGACCAAGGTGGTTGTATCGAAACCTGTAAACCAACGACACATGAAAATCCTATTTATGAAATTGATGGGATTGTTCATTATTGTGTAGCTAATATGCCGGGTGCCGTACCTCAGACCTCTACGATGGCCTTAACGCAAGCGACATTGCCTTATGTTCATCTATTAGCTAATCTAGGTTGGACAGAGGCATGTATCCAAAATGAAGCATTAAACAAGGGATTGACAATCTATGATGGAAAACTATTCCATGCTGGAGTGGCTGCTACCTTTAATTTATAAAGGAAAGAACCGTTCGTGAAAATTGACCAAGAATATCTCGTGTGTGGCTCTGGTAATCGCCGTATAGAGCCAACGCAGGTATTCTGGGTCGATTTGTTCCTCTTTTAAATAGCCTTGATCCACAAAAACGGCTGACCATTGTCCACCTTGGGATTTATGAACAGTTAAGGCGTAGGCAAATTTCACTTGAAGCGCATTTAAGTACGGGTCTTTTCGAATCGCCTCTGTACGTTCCTTTTTCTTAGGAATATGCGCATAATCTTCGCAAACTGAATCATACAATTTCTTGTTTGCCTCCTTACCTAATGCGGATTCCGAAGAATGTAATGTTTCTAACAGAATTTTAGCTTCAATATTCGGATGGTCTTCGTAATCACAAAGCCGCAAAGACACGTCTAGGAATCGCTGTCCGTGCATCTCTTCTTCGCGTTTAATTTTCATGACCTCTACGAAATCACCATTCGCTAAAAATCCAGCTGGGGATTCTTCTTCTAACCAATGGTAATTATTGCGTACAATCATGAGTAAATCTCCACTAGAAATCTCATCCTCTTGGTACAAGATTGTTCTTCGAACGAATTCATTCAATTGGACCGCACTCTTGTTTGATCGGGTAAGCAAAATCGTTTCTTCTTTACCAAACTTCTTATAGGCATAATGCATCCCATCCTCCATTTTTTCACCTGTCATCCGGAAGATATCTTTAAAGGATTTGGTATTGAATTGAATGGCAGTTGAATTAGCTAAAAGTAATTGCCTTAAGGCGGTCGCATTGTATAAAATACCAGAATCAAGGTCTTGGCGCATGACATCAATTAACTCATGGTCCAGTACCTCCATGTGGAATTCAGACGAAATATAGTCTTTTGAAAGGGCAGGAGAGAGGCTTTTTCCCACCGGAGGCAACTGGGCTGTATCGCCTACGAAGATTAATTTATTTCCCGTATGTCCATTCTCAGGATTCGTAAATACGTATTCGATTAAATCCGTTAAAAGACTATTCGTCCCAAAATCTGATTCATCCGTAATCATCGACGCCTCATCCACGATAAAAACCGTGTTCGTGGCATAATTATTCATTCGCTGAAAACTCAACGCTCCAGAATGAGGATTACTTACTTGACGATAGATTTTTTTGTGAATGGTGCTCGCTTTCTTCTTGGCATAATTAGCCATCACCTTGGCTGCTCTACCCGTAGGCGCCATTAATTGGGTTTTATAACCAAAGGAAGGTAAAATCTTAATCAAGGTGGAAATCACCGTTGTCTTTCCCGTACCCGCATACCCTTTGATTATAAAGGTTAAGGCAGCCCATTCGTCTTTATTGAGCACAAAAGTGCTTAGTTTTTGAAATAAGGACGCCTGAGAGGGTGTCGGTTCAAAAGGGAACTTTTGGTGCAATAAAAAGCTTGGACTTTTATCCGTCGACATACCTCTTTCAATCCAATAGAATCTAGGCGATATAAGACGGCGCTAAACTCAATAATTTAGTAATACCTGCTGGATTTTGTCCACCTGCCGTTGCTAAGAAGGGTTGTCCACCTCCACCACCTTGCACCTCTTTCGCTAATTCACGAATGATTTTGCCAGCATCTAGCCCCTTGCTTTCAACTAGACTTTTAGAAATAGAGATCGCTAAACTAGCTTTTCCATCAATTTCAGCTGCTAAGAGCACGAATAAATTCTCTTGATTCTCTTGCAAATCAAAGGCTAAATTCTTTAATGCATCTGCTGTAGGAGCAGAAACCTGCTTTATAATAGAATGGACAGGACCCGCAACGATTTCTTTCAATAGACTATTTTTCAATCCAGAAACTTCTTTTTGCTGGTAGGCTGCTACCGTTTTTTGAAGTGCTGAATTACTCTCAATTAAGTTAGCCACAGCTTTTACAAGATCTTTAGGAGCTTTCAATAAGTCATTGATTTCGCTTAATAAAGCCTCTTGTAAACTGAGTAATTGATAAGCCTTTTGAGAGGTAATAGCTTCGATACGGCGAACGCCCGTAGCTACCGAACTCTCTGAGGTGATTTTAAATAAGCCAATTTCCCCTGTTGACGGAACATGAGTTCCACCGCAAAGCTCTACAGAGAAGTTCTTATCAAATGTAATCACTCGCACAAAGTCACCGTATTTCTCACCAAACAAGGCCATAGCCCCTTTGTCTTTTGCCTCTGCAATCGGAACATTACGTTCCTCTACAAGCGGAATGTTCTCCGCGATTTTGGCATTCACAATCTGCTCGATTTGCTTAATTTCTTCGTCAGTTACTTTTTGGAAATGAGAGAAGTCAAAGCGCAATAAATCTTCGTTCACTAAACTACCTTTCTGCGCCACGTGCTTACCCAATACTTCTTGTAAAGCCGCTTGCATTAAGTGTGTGGAACTGTGGTGATGCGTAATAGCACGACGTCTCAAGGTTGCAATAATTGCTTTTACAGGCTCATTTGCAAGATTTTCGATACGAGCATCGGTTAAGATATGAACGATCAAATCGTTCTCTTTCTTAGTATCTACAACGGAGAGAGATACGCCCGATTTTTGGAATGCTAATACACCTGTGTCGCCCACTTGTCCTCCAGATTCTGCATAGAAAGGAGTAGTCTCTAAAACCACTTTATATTGAATACCAGCCTTATTTTGAATCTTTTGGTATTTTAAAACTTGCGTTTCTGTCTCATTCGAATCATATCCGATGAAGCTCACTTCATCGCCTTCATTTACAATCACCCAATCCTCAGCACTTGCGCCTGCATCTTTACGTGAACGCTCTTTTTGTGCCTTAAGCGCGGCATTAAATCCTGGCTCATCAATGTCTAATCCTTTTTCGCGCGCAATTAACGCAGTTAAGTCGACAGGGAAACCGTAGGTGTCATTTAATTCAAAAACATCGTCCCCAGATAAGACTTTGCCTGAACAATCTTCCATTAACTTATCTAAACGCACTAATCCAGAGGATAAAGTACGTAAGAAGGAAACTTCCTCTTCGTAAATTACTTTAGCAACAAATGCTTCTTGTGAGATTAATTCATCGAAGACTCCCTTGAATTGTTGGGCTAATCCGGGGATTAATAAGTGCAAGAATGGCTCTTTGAAATCCAAATAGGTATAACCGTAACGCACTGCACGACGTAAAATTCGGCGAATCACATAACCTGCCTTGTTATTAGAAGGTAATTGACCATCTGCAATACAAAATGCAATGGCACGAATGTGGTCTGAGATAACGCGCATTGCGATATCAGCCCATTTTTCATCACCGTATTTCTTACCGCTTTTAGCAGCAATGTATTGAATGGTTCCTTGGAATACATCCGTGTCGTAATTTGATTGCTTTCCCTGAATCGCCATGCAAAGACGCTCAAAGCCCATCCCTGTATCTACGTGCTTGTTTGGAAGCGGAACTAAAGATCCATCTGCCATCCGCTCAAACTGCATGAATACGTTATTCCAAATTTCGACCACCTGTGGATGATCTGCATTTACTAGGCTTTTGCCTGAAATCTTATCTACCTCGTCCTGGTTTCTTAAGTCTATGTGAATCTCTGAACAGGGGCCACATGGACCTGTTTCGCCCATTTCCCAGAAATTATCTTTTTTATTGCTATAAATGATTCGATCCTCACCCACAATCGCTTTCCAAATATCGAATGCCTCTTGATCAAATGGCACACCATCTTTTTTATCGCCTTCAAAAACCGATACATAGATTCGGTCTTTCGGTAATTTAAATACCTCAGTTAATAACTCCCAAGACCAGGTTAAGGCTTCTTTTTTGAAGTAATCGCCAAAAGACCAGTTCCCTAACATCTCAAACATCGTATGGTGGTAGGTGTCAAAACCCACATCCTCTAAGTCATTGTGCTTTCCAGAAACACGAAGGCATTTTTGCGTATCCGCGATTCTTTTTGAGGGCGGTGTCCCGTTTCCTAAAAAGAAATCTTTGAACTGCGCCATACCCGAATTGTTAAACAACAGGGTAGGGTCATTTTTTGCCACCAAAGGAGCTGAAGGAACAATTAAGTGGCCTTTTGATTGAAAGAAATCCAGAAATTGTTGACGTATCTCAGAAGAGGTCATGCGTTTTATTGTAAAATGAAAGGAACCTTTGTAGTTTTACTTGGGCTCTGTAAAATGGAACTACAAAATTAAGTCTATTTTTTGAAGAAGCCCATTTTGGGTTTAAAATTATTGATGGAATTAAGCAAGCAATATTATTCAATTTCAGAGGTAGCCGCTATTTTCAAGGTTAATACCTCCAAGATTCGCTATTGGGAGACTCAATTCCCTCATTTATCACCTAAACGGGCAGGTTCTGGTATTCGTAAATATACCCCTGCAGACATCGAAAAAATCAAGGTCTTGGTTAGTTTGATCGACGAAAGAGGCTTGACCATTGAAGGAGCTAAACAGGCTTTGAATTTCAAAGGCAAAGAAAAAAATCCTCACCAAAACATCATTAATCAACTAGTTGATATTCGTGATTTTTTACAAGGGATGAAGGCAGATTTAGACATGGAATAAGCGTAGGTTTCGGAAAATTCTTCCGATGAAAACCACTTATCCTGTAGCTGTTTACCAAATCGCATTAACTTACCTACCTGAGGTTGGTCCCGTAAAGGGCAAAAAGCTTGCTGCACTCTACTCATATTTACCCGACATTTTCAGATTAGCCTCCTACCAACCCTATGCGGCAGACGCTTTGCGGGAAGCAGAAAAGACCGTGCAAATTTGCGCAGAAGATCAGATTCAAATCCTTTATTTCGAAGATCCTGCTTATCCCCAGCGAATCAAAGATCTTTATGATGCCCCATTAATTCTCTTTAAAAAAGGCCAGGCTGATCTAAATGCGCATCGTATCGTGGCCGTAGTGGGTACCCGGCACGCGAGTGATGTGGGCAAAAAAGTCACAGAGGAGCTTGTTCAGTCAGCCATAAAAGATGACGTCATTCTAGTTAGTGGTTTTGCCAGAGGAATTGATATTGCTTTACATAAAGCTTGCCTAAAACACGAGGTTCCTACTATTGCCGTTTTAGCCGGCGGATTTCGACACATTTACCCTTATGAAAATGCTATGTATGTGGCGCAAATTTTAGCATCAGGCGCATTACTTTCTGAATATGCCCCGCACATTCCTCCAGCATCCTATCATTTTCCTGTTCGAAACAGAATTATTGCAGGACTTTCGGATGCGACGGTAATAGTAGAAGCGGCAGAAAAGGGAGGTGCTTTAATTACGGCTGATTATGCGCTAAACTACCACCGAACGGTTTTTGCTGTGCCCGGTAGTTTAAATCGGCCATTTTCTAAAGGGTGTAATCTGTTGATCCGAAACAACAAAGCCACGATTTATACTTCCTGGGAAGACTTGATGCAGGAATTGAATTGGGAGCAAGCAAAAGATAGATTGGCCTTGCATCCCGAGCTAAGTCAAAAACTTTTCACGTTGAATGAATCCACCATTATTTCTCTTTTACATCGGGAAGGCCAATTATCTTCGAACGAGCTATTACTCCGCTCTGAAATTCTACAGGATGAGTTAGCACTTATTCTGCTAAATTTAGAATTAAAAGGAATGATTCAATCGACAGATGGCGATGGATTTATGCTAGCCTAATTATTTACGCCAAGTACTAGGTGACAATCTCCAGTCTTGTAAGGTGACTAATTGAGTCTCCGTTACGTAATCTAATTTAACAGCTTCCTCAATTAATGCATTATAGTTACTAAGTGTGTAAAGCGAGATATTGTGGTTTTTGAAATTTTCATCCGCAATTTCAAATCCATAGGTGAAGATGGCGACCATTCCTAGAACTTCTACACCCGCTTCTTTTAATGCATCTGCTGCTTTAAGTGAGCTACCACCTGTGGAAATAAGGTCTTCAATCAGAACTACTTTTTGACCTTTTTCTACTTTGCCTTCGATTTGATTTCCCATACCATGTTTTTTCGGCTCAGGACGAACATAGCAGAACGGTAAGTCTAGATAATCGGCCACTAAGGCTCCTTGTGCAATCCCTGCTGTGGCTACACCAGCGATCATATCTGTTTCCGGAAAATAAGCTTTAACTGCTGCAGAAAGGCAATTTTTGATGTAAGTCCTTACTTCAGGAAAGGACAAAGAAACACGGTTATCGCAATAGATAGGTGAATTCCATCCGGATGCCCAAGTGAATGGTTGATCCGGTCTTAATTGAATGGCTTGGATCTTTAAAAGGTGTTGGGCTACTTCTTGAGGAATCGTCAAATTTTGCATAAAGGTTGTTTCTGATTTTATATTTACAAAAATAAATTATTCAGTTTATCTTTCACTATTTAATTCTAATTTTGCCTCACAAAATTGAAAAGATGGTAATTTTTATTGATGATCGACCGATCAGAATTGTGAAGAAGAAGATGTTGGGAGAAATGCCATCGAAAGAGGATTTTGATTTAGTTTTAGACGCTAGGTTGTCTCCGCTCAAAGTGGAAAATTTTAGCGGTCATACCTGCATAATTAATGCCAGTACGGAGCAAGTAGAGAAGATTCTTATGAATCTACATGCGAAATCTGGTATTCATTTTCATGCCTTATACCTTATTGTAGAGGATCGCAAATTGTTCAAGCAAAAGATTGTCAAGCTATACCAGCTCGTGGAAGCGGCAGGAGGTGTGGTGGTCAATCAAAATCAGGATGTCTTGTGGATGTATCGGTTAGGTAAGTGGGATTTGCCCAAAGGAAAGCTAGAAAAGAATGAAAAATTCGAAACGGCAGCCATCAGAGAAGTAGAAGAGGAATGTAATGTACAGGCCGAATTAGGAAATAAAATTTGTACGACTTACCATACTTACACCCACAAGAATAAGTTGGTGTTGAAAAAAACGCGTTGGTACGCTATGAAAACGCACTTTTCGGGTACGCTTATTCCTCAAACTGACGAGGGAATTGAGAAAGTGGAGTGGATGAATGAGAAGAAGCAAATCCAAGCTTTGACGAATACTTATTCTTCTATCCGCTACGTGATCGAAAAATTCAGAAAACTAGTCTAACGTGTAAGGTAAATATTGGTCTACTGGACTTCCGTAGCGATGTAAATCGCGGATAATGGTAGAACTGATGGGTGCTAAATGAGGCGAAGTAATTAAAAATACCGTCTCCAGTTCATTGTGAATATGTCTATTCACCTGAGAGATAGAGTTTTCATACTCAAAGTCCGTCGTATTGCGCAAACCTCTTATGATAAATTTAGCCCCATATTCATGAGCGACATTAGCTGTTAAATTTTGGTAGGTCACCACACTAACGGGTTTTCCTTCAAAAGTCTTCCGTATGTATTCCTCCATTTTTTCTAAAGGAAAGTAACGTGATTTGGAGGAGTTTTGGCCTATTCCTATGATAACTTCATCAAATAAGGCTAATGCTCTTAGTACAATATCCTCATGACCTTTTGTAAAAGGATCGAATGAACCGGGGAAAAATGCTTTTTTAGTGTGAGGCATAAGGTATTTGATAAAGTTCAGCATCGGGTATTATCTGCGAACCCGCCGCTAAAATTGGGGGAAATAAGGACCAATTTAAAGAGAATGCGTCCCGAATAGATTGCAGGTAGAATGCTAATTCAATCGAGGATTCAAAACGAAACACGTTAGCTAATTGCAATTTATTTCCTTGGTACAAGCTAGCGAAAGCTAATTTCCCCTGAATTAATAGGTTTAATTGCTGGTCGTTCCGTTGCAAACAATGAGCTAAAGTATGTGTATAGGTAATTTTTGCAAAGGGAAAATGAGCGGAAATATGGTCTTTCCAGTCACTAGGAACTAGAAAATTCAAATTTGCCTCTTCGGATAAAATAGCTTGTTGCTGAATCTCTTTCCCTACTAAGGCATGTTCTCCTAAGGCTTTTTCTAAGAATCCTAAGCGGTAGGTGGGAGAATCAAAATCAGATGGAATCAACAAGAAATACTCGTTCGAGATTTCAATTTCTACGGATTTAATACGTGGATCCTTTTTCGGATGCGCCTGCAATTGCTCCCGGAAATTCTCCGCATCAAGTCGGAGATGTAAGGTTTCGGCCGAATTTGTAGGTTCCATAGTCTTTACTTCGCTTCGAAATTGCAAAAAAAATATGATAATCGGTGCCAAAATTAGTAATTTTGCACCCTATTTAATCCAGCTCCTATGTTGCAAGTATCTAATGTGTCCCTACGTTTTGGGAAAAGAGTTCTTTTTGAGGAAGTTAATATCAAGTTTACCGAAGGTAACTGCTATGGTTTAATCGGTGCGAATGGCGCGGGTAAATCAACCTTTTTAAAGATTTTATCTGGCGAGATTGAATCTCAAACAGGTTCTGTTTCGATGAACCCAGGTGAGCGTATGTCGATTTTGAAGCAAAATCACTTCGAATATGAAGAAGTAGAGGTGTTGCAAACGGTGATTATGGGAAATAAACGCCTATATGACATCATGTTAGAAAAGGATGCGATTTACTTGAAGGAAGATTTCACAGAGGAAGATGGAAATAAAGCGGCGGATTTAGAAGCAGAATTTGCTGAATTAAATGGATGGGAAGCGGAGTCAGAGGCTGGTTCTTTATTAGGTGGCTTAGGTATTTCAGCCGATCTACATTACACTTTATTGAAGGATTTAAATGGATCTGATAAGGTAAAGGTTTTATTAGCTCAAGCCTTATTTGGTAACCCTGATATTTTATTATTAGATGAGCCTACGAATAACTTGGATATTGATTCCATTTTATGGTTAGAAGGCTATTTGATGAACTTTAAGAACACGGTTATTGTGGTTTCTCACGATCGTCACTTCTTAGATAATGTGTGTACGCACATTGCTGACTTAGATTTTGGCAAAATTCAATTATATGGAGGTACCTATACATTCTGGTATGAGTCGTCTCAATTAGCCGCTCGTCAACGTACGGATCAGAATAAAAAGACTGACGAAAAACGAAAGGAATTAGAAGAATTTATTCGTCGATTCTCTGCAAACGTGGCGAAGTCTAAACAGGCGACATCTCGTCAAAAAATGTTGGATAAATTGCAAGTAGATGACATCAAGCCATCATCGCGTAAATATCCATTCATTAATTTCAAGCCGGAACGTGAGGCAGGGGATCAATTGTTAAGTGTTGTCAATCTCTCAGCTAAAACAGACGATGGAACTCCCTTATTCACTAATCTATCCTTCACTATTAATAAAGGGGATAAAGTAGCACTTTTAGCGAAGGATTCTTTGGCAATCACTGCCTTATTAGACATTTTAGCAGGGGAGAACACGAATTTTACGGGAGAATTCACTTGGGGGGTAACGACGACTCAGACGTATCTGCCTAATGATAATGCCAAATACTTTGAAGACGATTCAATGAATTTAGTGGATTGGCTACGTCAATACTCAGTAGAAAAAGACGAAAGTTTCATTCGTGGCTTCTTAGGGCGTATGTTATTCTCAGGGGATGAGGCGTTGAAAAAATGTACGGTCATCTCTGGAGGAGAAAAACAACGTTGTATGTTCTCCCGCATGATGTTGTCAGGTGCTAACGTGTTATTATTTGATGAACCAACGAATCACTTGGACTTAGAATCAATCACTGCCCTGAATAATGGTATGATCGAATTCCCTGGAACCATCCTTTTTACTTGCCATGATCACCAATTAACGGATACGGTGGCAAATCGTGTCATTGAAATTGGATCTAAAGGTCAATTAGATAAGTTAATGACCTATGATGAGTTCATTACAGACCCTACGGTAAAAGCGCAACGAGCCGCTCTTTAATTAGAAACAATAAAAAAGGCCAGCACGAAAGCGCTGGCCTTTTTATTTATATCAGACGTCAGATTACAAAATAAATCTAGTCGATAAGAAATTCGATTGTTGGTTCTCAACGATCGCGTTCACGATATCTTTATTCGATTGGGTCGCTTTTGTAGCTACTACAGTGCGAATAGAGAAGGAGCGCAAGGCCGCTGTTACGGAGAGCGTTCCTTCTGCAGAGTCCTTACGACCTGTGAAAGGGAACGAATCCGGTCCACGTTGACATTGTGCATTAATATTCACACGGGAAACTTGGTTTACCGTTGCGTCAATTAACTCGGAGATTTGGTTCACATCTGTACCGAAAATCGCTACCTGTTGACCGTGAGATGACTCGTGAATATAATCAATCGGCTCATCTAAGCTTTCGAATGGAACAACAGGAACCACTGGTCCAAATTGCTCTTCATGCCAAACCTTCATCTTACTATTCACCGGGTATAATAAAGCAGGGAAGAAGATCGATTTGAAATTTTCTCCTCCATGTTCATTCAGTACTTTGGCACCGTGTAACTTCGCATCTTCGATCAATTCTGTTAAATAAGCAGGCTTGTTCGGCTCAGGAAGAGGAGTGATTTGAACACCAGGTTCCCACATCATCCCTAATTTTAGTGCTTCGATTTTCTTGGCTAATCCTTCATTGAATTTATCAGCTAAGGATTTGTGGACGAAAATGATTTTTACCGCTGTACAACGTTGTCCGTTGAAAGAAAGTGATCCTAATAAACATTCGTTAATAGCAGAATCTAAATCTGCACTTTCCGTCACAATCGCTGCGTTCTTTGCATCTAAGCCTAAAATTGCACGTAAACGATTCACTTTCGGGTGCATTTTCTTTAACTTATCGGCTACTTTAGACGAACCAATTAAAGTCAATACATCGATTTTACCAGATTCCATTAACTGAGGGATAATCGAATTTCCACGTCCATAAAGTGTGTTAATAACACCTGCTGGGAATGAATCCTTAAACGCCTCAAGTAAAGGGTAGTGTAATAAGGTACCGTGCTTGGGTGGTTTGAATAAAACGATATTTCCCATGATTAAGGCTGGGATAAGTGTGGTAAAGGTTTCATTCAACGGGTAGTTGAATGGTCCCATACAAAGTACCACGCCTAAGGGAGAACGTCTTACTTGACCGATGATCCCTTCTTCGATTAAGAAAGTAGAGGAGTTGCGGTCGATATCTTTTAATGCACCGATAGTATCGTAAATGTATTGAACGGTACGGTCAAATTCTTTTTGTGAGTCACCAAGTGATTTACCGATTTCCCACATCAATAACTTAACTACTTCGTCACGCTTTTGAATCATCTTTTGCGTGAACTTCTCCACACATTCGATTCTTTGTGCTACCGTCATTGAAGGCCATTCGCCACGGCCATTTGAATAAGCTTTTACACCAGCATACAAAACTTCCATCGCATCTGCTGCATCCGTGATAGGATAGGAACCAATCCGTTTTTGTTCGAAACCTTTGTCTGTTTTAGTATAGATCGGAGACCAAACGTCTTGCGTTTTACCTTTCCATTGACGCATCTCACCATTGACTAAATATTCTTTTTGTTCAATTGGATGCGTTAGATCGTATTCTTTTGGGATTTGCCCAGTGGATGGGAATAAGTTTTGTAGATTACTATCTGCCATTTGCTTGCGTTTTTATTTTTACAAATTTCCGTAATATGTACCTTTTAACTAATTGAAGGAATTAAATGTTTGAAAAGTACAATATTTTTACGGTTAATTACAAAAATAAAGACAATAATTGCAACATATTACTCCTTTTTTAAAGGATATTTTCTACGAATCTTATTGATAATGAACTTGTTCTGTTCGGTAAAACTGGCTGGATGCAACTGATTAAAGGACTCAAACCAGCTTTGAAACACCAGGGGTTCTGAAGCCTGAAAATGGGATGAACAGATATTTTTCTGTGTCAGGTATTCGCTAAATTCCATAGGTCCAATTTTTTTTATTCTTCCATAATAGTAGAAAGGCTAGTAAAGATAGTATTCCTGCGAATAAAAACGGAATGGGAATATGAGCAGCTACCCCTTGGTAAATCTCCCCAGAGACATAGGCGCCTAGACCGATACCTGCCTCTAATGCAATATACATCGTGGCCATGGCTTGTCCCATGTGGTTTCGATCTCCTAGGTCATTCGTCCAGGCGGCTAAGGTAGGGGTATTGAATCCCCAAGCAATTCCATAAATGATGGCTGAGGTTATTAAAATGTAGGAATTAGCAGAAAACACTAATAAAAACATGGAAATACTGAGCATAAAGCAGCCAAAAATCAATACCGGAATACGACCATACTGATCGGAGGCTTTTGAAAAAAAGAAGCGGATGACAATGGATGAAACGGTGTAAATCGTAAAATACAAGCCCTTGTTTGTCCAACCTATCATTTTAGATGTGTCTGGAATTAGGGTAATCATTGCTCCAGCAGAAAAAGAGACGAATAACATAATCCAAAATACGGGAACTACTTTTGGCTCAAATACATCTTTCCACCCTATGCGAAAAAGAGATAAGCGTAGAGAGGATTTCATTGCTTTGGGCAATGTCTCTTTCATTCTGCTCAGAATGACGATGGAGGCTAGTGCAAAGAAAGATGAAAGAAAAAACATTTGGTCTAATCCGTATTCTGCTGCAAAGAAACTGCCGATAGCCGGACCAATGGACATTCCTGTCGCCGTAAAGATACCTAAACTCCCTTGTGCTTCTCCTCTGCGATCTTCAGGAATCACGTCTGCCACATAAGCAGCCGTTGCTGTCGGTTTAGTTCCCGTAGACATTCCGTGAATAAAACGAAGGAATAAAAATCCTTGAACAGTGTGCAATAGGGGGTAAAGACCACCACAGATAAAGCAAACCAATGATCCAAAGGCCATCACGGGTATTCTACCCACATGATCGGTTAATTTGCCGGAGAATGGTCTAGAAATGCCGGCTGCCAATGTAAATAAAGCAATGGTATATCCGATATATTCTTTGCCACCTAAACCTGCGAGGTAATCAGGTAATTCCGGAATAATCATCGAAAAACTCGCTGAAAACAAGAAATTACTCAGGCAAAGTAAAAAGAACGATAAGGTATACAGAGACGGCTTCGCGGATGACATCTATAGATCTTCCTCTAAAATGGTACTAATTTCTTTTTTATTTAATCCCATTAAAAAGGCTGGAAGTAGAATAAGGTTGCAAATCATGGCCATTAATAACGTCACTGAGACTAAAATACCTAACGCCTGTGTTCCTTTAAAGGTGGATGCCGTGAAGATGAAGAAACCAAAAAACAAGATCATCGCCGTGTAAAACATAGAAACCCCTGTCTTTAAAATAGTAGTTTGGACGGCTTTCTGAATGTTTTGATTATTTTTCCCCCATTCTTCCTTGTAGCGTGTTAAGAAATAAATGGTACCATCACTCGAAATTCCGAAGGCGATGGAGAATATTAAAATGGTACTTGGCTTCAAGGCAATCCCAAAATAACCCATCAAGCCCGCTGTAATAATCAGGGGAATTAAACTAGGTAGGGTAGAGATCAAAACCATTTTCCAAGATCTGAAAAGCAAGGCCATCAAAATACAAATTAATATAATGGCGGTGATGGTACTCTCGATGAGGTTAACTTGCAAGTAGGCTGTTTGGAACGCATAGATGACAGAATTACCCGTCACATCTGCTTGGTAACCTCTTTTGTCCCCTTTAGGCACTAATTCCCCCGTCTCCACATCTGTTCGGAAGATACTGTCGATGCTCGGCTGAATTTCATCAAATAATTGTTTTGTTCGAACAGTTCCAGCATCTTTCATTTGGAAGCTAATCCGTGTGAAGCGCTTGTCTTTATCGATGAACCCGGCAAATAAGTTGTTATTTTTTCCATCTAGGCTCGATTGGAAATCTTTAAGTTTCGCTAATTCATCGATACCAGGTAAAGCGAAGTATTTAGGATCTCCACCACGATATACCTGGTATAAGTATTTGGTAGCCGTTAAAATGGAAAGACCTTGAGTGAATTCAGGATACTTTGCTAGTAACTTTTCTGTTCGTTTTATTTTTGCCAAAAGCTCCGGAGTCAATGCCCTCCCTTTCTCATATGCATCGATATTTATTTCAAAAGGCATCACCCCTTTAAATCGATCCTCCACAAACTTCAAGTCGGTATAAATCGCATTATCGCGGGGTAAATCATCTACAATGTAACCTACTGCCTGAATTTTACTCAAGCCGTAGAGTGAGATAATTAATACAATCGAAATGAAACCATAAATAAATTTCCGGTGATGTAGCACCCAAACATCTACCTTGTTCAAGAATTTATTCACGCGAATAGACTCAAAATGGGCTAAATCTTTCTTTTGTGGAGGAGCTAAGAAACTAAAGAAAATAGGAATTAGTACTAGCGATACAAAGAAAGTAATCATCACATTCAAGGCAGCGACAATTCCGAATTCGACTAACAAGGCAGAACCCGTAAAGGCAAAAACCCCAAAACCAATCGAGGTAGTCAAATTAGCTAAAAACAATGTCCTACCTACCGTTGAGGCACTTTCGATTAATGAATCTTCTTTCGACTTACCCGATAAATACGTTTCATGGTACTTGTTTAATAAGAAAATGACATTGGGAATTCCGATTACGACGATAAGCGGGGGTATTAATCCAGACAATAAGGTAATCTTAAATCCAAAGAATACGATGGTGGCTAAAGAGGCTACGATCCCTACTAAAACGACGATATTGGCAAAAAATACGACTTTAAATGATCGGAAGAAGAACAATAAAATAAGGGATGTTACTAAGATGGCTAAACCTAAGAATAGACTTAATTCCTTGGTTACCTGAGAGGTATATTCGGTTCGAATGAAAGGCATACCTGTCATATGTACCGTATGCTTCATTTTTGTTTGGTATTGCTCGCCCAGGGCTTTGATTTTTTTGACAAGCGTAATCCTGCTTTTGTCATTAATTACCTTTTGATCGAGGGTAATTAAAATCAGGTGGGTTTTTAAATCCTCCGTAAACAAGAAGTTTTTATAGATAGGTAGTCTATCTAATTTGGACTTAAACTCAGTAAGAATAGGTTGATTAAGAGCCAAAGAAGAATCAAGCAGCATTCTCGTCTTGAACTTCTTCTCCGTGGAATCGATGTATAATTCTGGCAAAGTCGCAAGCGAAAGTACATTTTTAATACCTCCTTGCTTTTTTACCTCATTACTTAAATCGCGCCAAGCTTGAAATTCTGATGGAGTGAAAATTTGCTCATTTTCCACCGCAAGTACCATTACGGCTCCATCCTCACCGTATTTCTTTTTGAACCCTTCGTATAACTGAAAACGCTCATCTGTTTTGGGCAGAATTTTAGCTAATTCGTAGCTTAATTGAATTTGACTAGCTTTAAAACTTAAACCAATCGTCAGCAAAAAGATGAATCCTAACAAGGGAAACTTAAACTGAAGGATGCTTTTGGCTATCCAATTCCAAGCGTTTTTCATAGATTATTTCAATAAGACCTCAGCTAATAGTAAATCCTCAGGTGTGGTAATTTTGATATTTTTATAAGATCCTTCTACTAGGTTAATCTGTATCCCTAAAGCTTCAACAACCCGTGCATCATCTGTAAATTCATCCGAATAGGCTTGTTTAAACGCCTCCTGTAAGTCTTTTGTAGAAAAAATTTGAGGAGTTTGAATCAGCCGAATCGACTCTCGGTTTAGGTGTTGGAAACTTTTTTTAACATCGGAATAATTCCGAACAGAATCCTTCGAAGCCACAGCTAAAACTGCATTACCTTTTTCTGATGCCACCTGAAAACTTGAGCTGATTAATTCTGGCTCAATTAAGGGTCTAACCCCATCGTGAATGGCAACCAATCCATCCTCTTTCAAGGTCTGAATGGCATTTTGGCTACTTTGGAATCTGGAGTTGCCTCCCGCTACTAAGCGGTGTGGAATAGTGGGCAATTTTGAAATCAACGATTCCCAAAAATCAAATTGATCCGAAGGTAATACAACGATTATTTCCGTGCTAGCATCTGCCTGGTAAAAGGCAGCGAGTGTATGGTATAAAACGGGTTTGCCCTGTAAAAGCAAGAATTGCTTAGGGACCGCACTCTGCATACGCTGGCCGGAGCCCCCTGCGACAATAATGGCATATTTTTTCAAAGCAAACCCGATTAATTCAATTAGATGATTAACATCACATCACCATACGAGAAGAAACGGTATTTTTCCTTAATCGCTTGTTTGTAGGCTTCTGTGATCAATTCATGTCCACCAAAAGCAGAAGCCATCATCAATAGAATGGATTCTGGAAGATGGAAATTCGTTAACAAGGCAGATGGTATCTTAAACTCGTATGGTGGGAAGATAAATTTATCGGTCCAACTATTGATAGGCTTTAAGTGACCACTCGCTGAAACGGATGATTCGAGCGCTTTCATAACGGTCGTCCCCACAGCAAGAACTTGTTTTTTATTGTCAATGGCTTCATTCACATAATTGCAGGTAGCCTCATTGATCATGAAGTGTTCTGAATCTGTTTTGTGTTTAGTTAAATCCTCAACATCCACTTGACGGAAAGTACCTAAACCCACGTGCAACGTGATTGGAGTAAACTGAGCACCATTTAATTCCATCCGCTTCATGATTATCTTCGAGAAGTGTAAGCCTGCAGTAGGAGCTGCAACCGCACCTACGTGCTCTGCATAAATGGTTTGGAAACGCTCCCGATCATCATCAGTGGCCTTTCTTTTTAAACGAATTTCATCTGGAAGTGGTGTTTCACCTAATTCATGGATAGTTTGCATTAAAGCGTCGTGATCTCCATCATATAAGAAACGAATCGTACGCCCACGTGAGGTAGTATTATCAATTACCTCTGCTACTAAGTCAGAATCCCCAAAATACAATTTATTTCCTACCCGAATCTTACGTGCAGGATCTACTAATACGTCCCAAAGACGGTGTTCTCTATTTAATTCCCTTAATAAAAAGACCTCGATTTGAGCTCCCGTTTTCTCCTTATTGCCATATAAACGCGCAGGGAATACCTTAGTATTGTTAGTTACTAACACATCACCTTCGCCAAAATAGTCAATGATATCAGTGAATTTCTTGTGTTCAATCGTTTTGTTCTTGCGATTAACCACCATCATGCGCGCATCTTCGCGATTTTCTGTAGGGTTAAGGGCAATTAGGTTTTGGGGTAAATCAAATCTGAATTCAGATAATTTCATTCTCAGCGGGTTTGAATTTTTATAATCTACAAATATACCATATTGAAGGGGGGCTTGTCAAGGTAAATTTTTGAAACAATCTAGAATCTGTGTAGTTTACCCCTTTAAGATACATAGAGGATGAAAAAAGTTTCCATATTTTGGTTTAGGCGCGATTTGAGAATAGAAGATAATCATGGATTATTCCAAGCTTTATCCGCTCAAGAACCTGTTCTTCCTCTGTTTATTTTTGATACAAACATTTTAGATCGACTTCCTTCTAAAAACGATGGTCGAGTAGAGTTTATTCATCAATCAATTACACGGCTAAATGAAGCGATAGGTGGCCATCTTTGTGTTAAACAAGGTGATCCCATAGCTATCATCCAAGAGCTTTTGACTCAATGGGATGTGGTTCGAATCTACACAAACCATGATTACGAGCGCTATGGCGTTGCACGTGATGCAGCTGTTAGCGCATTGGCCCAGGAGAAAGGGTTCGTTTTTACAACCTATAAGGATCAAGTCGTTTTTGAGAAAGATGAGGTTTTATCCGGAGCCGGTACACCATACACTGTTTTTACGCCCTATTCTCGCAAATGGAAGGCTTTATTAGCGGAGATGGAATTACCTAATTTTGCCTCTCAGGAGTTGAAAAATTATGTTTCGGAGACATTTAGCATTCCTACTTTAACAGATATTGGTTTCCAGCCTTCGGGCTTGGCTTTCCCTCAGCCAGATGTTCAGGATGAATTAATTAAAGCCTACGCTCAGGATCGTGATTTTCCTGCCAAACCAGGTACTTCGAGACTCTCGGTACATTTACGATTTGGCACCATTTCCATTCGATCTATTGTTCGCCGAGCCTTAGGTAAATCAGAAGTTTGGTTGAATGAATTGATTTGGCGTGACTTCTACTTCAATATAGCATTTCATTTTCCACACATAGGAGAGGGGCATTCATTTAGAAAGGAATACGATCGGATGAAATGGCGTAATAACGAGGCGGAATTCAAGTCTTGGTGTGAGGGTAAAACAGGTTATCCAATTGTAGATGCTGGCATGCGTGAACTGAATGCGACAGGTTTTATGCACAATCGGGTTCGGATGATTGTGGCGAGCTTTTTAGTGAAGCATTTATTGATTGATTGGCGTTGGGGCGAAGCGTATTTTGCAGAAAAATTATTAGATTTTGATTTTGCCGCAAATAATGGTGGATGGCAATGGGCAGCGGGGTCCGGTTGTGATGCGGCTCCTTATTTTAGAGTTTTTAATCCGACTTTGCAGACCCAGAAGTTTGACCAGGCTTTGACCTACATCAAAAAATGGGTTCCTGAATTGCAAGAATTGACTTATCCTGCACCCATTGTAAACCATGAATTCGCGCGCGGTAGAGTATTAGCCGCCTACAAAGAGGCCTTAGGAAAGTAAATTTTCTTTCCTGCGATGGTATAATCAACTAAATCAATAGTCAGAAAACCGATTTTCAAATTAACTTGGACTTTCAGTGGAACTTGGTATTCATCATCACTGATCCAAAGTCGAATAGCGTCTTCTTCCTTAAACAAGTTATTTTTAGGCAAAAGAATGTTTGTTTTAATACTTGCTTTTTTTCCTGCTTCTGTTTCGATTGTTTCTTTCGCTTTGACCACTAATACTATTTCGTAAATCTTGCTATCCACTAAGACTTGGGCAGACCAACGTGACCCGGGTTTTTTATCTGATACAGGTTTGCTTCGTAAAAAATAATAGGCTGAAATTAGGTCCAAAAGATCTTTTGGTCCGGCCATCGTAGATGTCACGGGTTTATTTTGAGGGGACGTAATTCTAGCAAATCCCTTGTCCATTTGATAAAGCACCGTTTCCTCTTTCCGGTAGCGTCCCTCTCGTTTACGCATTTCTGTTTTAATGGGTAGCAGCGTTTCAGTATCAATGTTTGCTGACCAATAGTCCCTTAATGGGCTGAATAATTCAAGAACCCCTGTTGTTTTACCTTCTATTTCAACTTTTCGTACTTTTTGATCGCCATAATTACTCGTGTTAGCACTACTTTTGATAGTCGCTTCTGCAGCATTTATGAATCCTAAATGTATTCGGTATTTTAAATTTTCACCTGCAATCAGTGCATTATTTTCTTGCCCGTAAAGGCTCAAAAAAGAGCATAAGAATAGAAAAATAACAAGTGTCTGATTTTTCATGCCAAAGCACAATTTATTATCAATTGTTTGTATAAAAAATTAGAGGCAATTTTCTATTTTTGTATAGGCCAAACGATAAAACAAATATAGTCGATTGCCCCTTAAATTTTTAGATAAAAAACGAAAATGGCGAAACAAGCTAGTGATGCGCAAGGCCTAGCGGCTGAAAAGTTAAAAGCTTTACAAACTACGTTAGAGAAATTAGATAAAGCATACGGAAAAGGTACTGTAATGCGATTATCAGACAGTAAAGTGATGGATGTCCCTGTTATCTCTACAGGCTCATTAGGATTAGACTTAGCCTTAGGAATCGGCGGTGTACCTCGAGGACGTGTGGTTGAGATTTATGGACCTGAATCGTCCGGTAAAACGACCTTAACCTTGCATATGATTGCAGAAGCTCAAAAAGCGGGTGGTTTAGCCGCTTTTGTTGATGCTGAGCACGCTTTTGATCGTTCTTATGCTGAGAAATTAGGCATTGACTGTGAAAACCTGTTGATCTCTCAGCCAGATAATGGGGAACAAGCATTAGAGATTGCAGAGCATTTAATCTCTTCTGGAGCCATTGATATTATTGTTATTGACTCCGTAGCAGCTTTAGTTCCTAAAGCGGAGATTGAAGGTGAAATGGGGGATTCTAAAATGGGTCTTCAAGCTCGTTTGATGTCACAAGCCTTGCGTAAACTTACAGGTACTATTAATAAGACGGGCTGTTGCTGTGTCTTTATTAACCAGTTACGTGATAAGATCGGGGTTATGTTCGGTTCTCCTGAGACGACAACGGGTGGTAATGCATTGAAATTTTATGCCTCTGTCCGTTTAGATATTCGTCGGGCAGGTCAAATTAAGGAGAGTGCAGATTCTATTACGGGAAATAGAACGCGTGTGAAAGTGGTGAAAAATAAATTAGCGCCTCCTTTCAAAGTAGTTGAATTTGATATTATGTATGGAGAAGGTATTTCTAAAGCGGGTGAAATTCTGGATTTAGGTGTTGATTTAGAAGTAATTGACAAATCGGGTTCTTGGTTCTCCTATAATGGAAATCGTTTAGGACAAGGTCGCGATGCGGTGAAAGACTTAATAAAAGACAATCCTGAATTAATGGACGAGTTAGAAGCGAAGATTAAAGATAAAGTGAAGGTGGATGACAGTGCGCTGATTGATAAAGACGCCGTAGCAGAATAAGATTAACTCTAAGGCAATAAAAAAGCGGTTAATGTAAATTAGCCGCTTTTTTTATGATTGAACTCCTTTGAGATTAAATCGGGTAAACAGATTTCTGACTGTTTTTTCGACATTTTGATCTATTTCCATAGCCTCTGAAACAGATTGTACGGCATGTATCACTGTGCTGTGATCTCTTCCACCAAAATGGTATCCAATAGATTTTAAAGGCAGATTAGTTAATTCCTTTAGCATATACATGGCAATTTGACGCGGGAATACATTCTCCTTTTTGCGGCACTTGCCCCGCAGGGTTTCAAGATCAACATCAAAATGATTCGTTACAACATCAAGAATGCTCTCTACACTTAATTCCTTTTCTTGTTCGTTTACTATGCTCTTTAAAGTAGACTTCGCTAATTCTAAATCAATCTCTTTACGTGTAAGTGAGGCTTGTGCCATTAAAGAAATAATAACGCCCTCTAATTCACGAACGTTTGTTTGAATGGAATGTGCTAGGTATTCTAATACATCAAAATCTATTTGAATTCCGTCTTCTTGCAATTTCTTTTGAATGATCGCAATTCTCGTTTCAAAATCCGGTTGTTGCAGATCAGCGGTTAAACCCCACTTAAAGCGCGATAACAAGCGATCTTCCATTCCGGCTAAGTCCCTAGGAGCACGATCGGACGAAAGGATAATTTGCTTACCTGACTGGTGTAAGTGATTGAATATATTAAAGAATGTTTCCTGTGTTTTTTCTTTTCCAGATAAGAATTGTACATCATCAATAATCAATACATCTACCTGTAAATAGAAATTCGTGAAACCCTCGATGGAGTTATTTCGAATGGCATTTACAAATTGGTTGGTGAATTTCTCGGTGGAAACGTATAGAACAAATTTGTCTGGGAACGAATCTTTGATTTGGTTACCAATCGCCTGAATTAAATGGGTCTTACCTAAGCCAACTCCCCCATAGATCATAAGCGGATTAAAGGCAGTTAAACCCGGCTTATTTGCAACTGCCATACCTGCTGCACGTCCTAAGCGATTGCAATCCCCTTCGATAAATTTGTCAAAGGTGTATTTTGGAATTAAATAAGAATCTAATTCTAAGGAGTCTAAGTTTTTTAGTTCAAATGGACTCTTTGCGGGGTTAGGAAAATTACGTCCTTGATCAGATGTATTTTGACCTTGATTTGTAGGAGGTAGGTTAAACGTAATCGGGGGATTTTTTCGATCACCTTTATCGATGACGATAGAGTACTCTAACATTCCTTGACGACCGATAGTTTGGTCGATGGCTTTCCTTAAATCTGAAACGTGCTTCTCTTCAAGCCATTCATAGAAGAACTGTGAAGGGACTTGAATGGTTAATGTGTTGTTTTGAAATTTAAGGGGGACAATCGGAGCAAACCAAGTAGCGAAACTTTGTTCTGAAATATCATTTTTGATGATATTCAAGCACTGGTTCCATAAATCTCTTACTTCGATTTGCATCAATTATATTGGTCGAACACTTCTCAGGGCAAATTTTCGAGGAAATTGCCTTTTGAATTATTAAAAAGTTTCTACTGGTTCTTAACTAAGAAAAACGTTAGTTTTTTTCTTAAGCGGGGAGACAAAAATAGTAAAATAAGATGTCGTTCCAAATTTGAAACCAAAAATAAATCCAGTTTTTTTTCGAAAAAAAATGCCTAAAAATTTGCTTCTAAAAATTGTTCAAATTAAGTGTAGTTTAATCATTCTTTTACTTGAAAAAGTATAAGAAAATTATTTTACTACTAGAAGCGAGGCAGGTTGAATTTGGATTTCAATCCTACCTGGTTCAAGCAAAAGACTTTCTCCGTCTAAGTGATATGGTATGACTTGGCTTGAGTGGAATTGCAATGATTTTACCGTCGAAATGGTCACTAATGAGTTGAGATGGACCTTTTTTAAAAATAGACTTATTCCAAGATAGGCGATTGACCATATATTGCCTGGTTTTATTTGAATGGCCTCTAAAATGCCATCTTGTAAATCAGATGTGGGGGATATGTAAGCATTGTTCCCAAATTGGTTTGCATTGGCTACGGTAAATGAAAATAATGGGCCGAATTCTTCAATATGAATTACTTGGTAATTTCGGAGTGAGGCTATAGTGGAATAGATATAATTGAGAAAGCCTCTTTTACCTCTTTTGGCAAAATGAGCAGCCACATAAGCGTCAAATCCTATTCCTGCAGTACAAAAAAAGGAACGATCATTCCATTTGCCTGCATCAATGAGAAGAGGTGTTCCATTCAAAGCTCTATCTAGTGCTTTTTCAAATTGTAGCGGTAAACCTAAATGTCTAGCAAGTCCATTGCCGGATCCCATGGGAATGATACCTAAAGGAATGTCGGTATATAACAGATTGGATGCAACTTCGTTAATTGTACCATCGCCGCCAATGGCAATGATTTTTGTAGCCTTTTCTGAAATGGCCTTTTGAGTCAATTCTTTAGCATGATTCACTCGTTCTGTCTGCCAAACCTTTGCATTAGGGATGGCCTGTAGAATCGATAGTATTCGCGCCCTTTTATTAGGAGAATTAGTTCCTGCATTAGGATTCAGAATAAAATGAATCATTAGATTAAATTAGATTAGCACAAAAATAGAATCAAATTTTGGTTTAATTTTACAAAAAATGATCAATCTATGTTAGAGGTAGGAAACTCATATGAAATAGAGTTCTCATTCACGCAAGAGCAAGTGAATGATTTTTGTAAGATTTCAGGGGATTTTAATCCTTTGCATTGGGACGAAGCCTACGCGGCAACCACGCCCTTCAAAAAGCCAATCATTCATGGGGCTCTAATCGCTAGTGTTTTTTCTCGCGTAATGGGAATGGAGTTTCCTGGTGAGGGGAGTGTCTATTTAAAACAGGTTTCTGAATTTAAACGCCCATTGTATGTAGGAACAACCTATAAGGCTAAATTTGAAATAGTGAGTACAAACCCAGCTAAACACACGGCAGAAATTTCTACTCAAGTATTTGAATTAGAACGGGGTAAAATAATGGTAGATGGAATGGCTTCAGCCATGCACGCCGAACTATTTTAACATAAAAAAAGCCCGATGAATATCGGGCTTTTTTTATCAAAGAGGGGAAAATTACTTTCCTGAGTTTTTCTTGTTTTGAACTTCAGTACGAATTTCTTGTGCTAAAGTCTTCAATTGTTGCAAACCACCTCTAACGCGAGTACCAGCTGCTTGATTTCCTTTATCATAGAATTTTTCGAAATCTCCTTCTAAAGATAAAACTAGGTCCTTTACTTGTGCAAATCTACTCATGATAATTTGTTTTTTAGGTTGTGTAAATAATATTAGATTGTCTTTATGCCCTTAAATGAGCTTTAATAAGCGAAATTTAGTAAAAAACTTGTTGTGTGCAAATTAAAATCAAGAAAAAACAGAAAAAAAATTAAAAAAAATACAATTTCTTCTGAAATTTCCGTTAAATCAATCAATTATTGCGCGTAGTAGCCAGATTTCAATCTTTTTTGTACCTCAGCAAAACAGTCACAAGTATATTCGATATCGGATAAATTGTGTGACGATGTAGGAATGATTCTTAACATAATTTGGCCCTTAGGAACTACTGGATATACAACGATACTACAGAAGATTCCCATGTTTTCACGTAAGTCGCGGACTAATTTAGTAACTGCTGCGATATCATATTCACCGTGTAAGAATACAGGGGTTACAGGAGATTGTGTTTCTCCAATATCAAATCCTTTCTCTTTCAGTCCTTTTTGAAGTGCGCGAACGTTCTCCCATAATTTTTCTCTTAATTCTGGGTGCTTCTTGATTAACTCTAAGCGTTTCATTCCACCTATTACAAATGGCATAGGTAATGCTTTTGCATAAGTTTGAGAACGCATATTGTATTTCAAATACATGATGATTGCCTTAGGTGCCGCGACAAAAGCTCCAATAGCAGCCATTGATTTCGCAAATGTGGAAAAATACAAGTCAATTCCGTCTGTGCAGTTTAAGAATTCTCCTACTCCTTTTCCATGATCACCCATGGTTCCAAAACCGTGTGCATCGTCTACCAATAATCGGAAATTGAAATCTTTTTTCATTTCCACGATTTTATCCAAGGCTCCTACTTTACCAGACATCCCAAAAACTCCTTCTGTGATGACCAAAATACCACCACCTGTTTCATTGGTAATTTTAGTTGCTCTCTCTAAGTTCTTGCGCAATGAATCCATGTCATTGTGATTGAACTTGTAATATTGACCCATTTTAGCCTTGTGAAGACGTATTCCATCGATTAAGCAAGCGTGTGACTCAGCGTCATACACGATTACATCTTTGTGATCTACCATGCATTCTACTAAAGACATCACACCTTGGTATCCATAGTTTAATAAGAAGGCATCTTCTTTCCCTACAAATTCCGCTAATTGGCGTTCGAATTCCTCGTGCTCGTCGGTATTTCCGGACATCATACGGGCACCCATTGGGTAAGCTAAACCGTATTTAGCAGTGGCATCAGCATCTGCTTTTCTAACCTCAGGATGATTCGCTAGTCCTAAATAATTATTTAATGACCAGTTTAACATTTCTTTGCCCATGAAAGTCATTCTAGGGCCTAATTCTCCTGTTAATTTTGGAAATGAAAAATAATGGTGGGAATAATGTGCATGTGCACCGATCGGCCCCATGTTATTAGCTACCTTCTCGAAAATATCCACTGTTAGTATACGTTTTATTGAAAAAATCTTTAAATAATCACAAAGTTAAATTATATTTTTATTATCGCAATGTTAGTAAATCATAGGATTCTATTAATTTGTCACTTCAATTCAAAACAAACCAAGCATGGCTAAGTTTTTTTTCCTTTTTCTAGTCTCTTTCTCCCTTTTTGCTCAAACATCCCAAAAACCTCTAGTGGAAGGTTATCAAGGTATGGTAGTCACAACCCATCCCGTGGCTTCTGATGTAGGTTTAGCTATATTAAAAAAAGGGGGGAATGCAATCGATGCAGCGGTAGCAGTGAATTTTGCTTTGGCTGTATGTCATCCTTCGGCAGGAAATATTGGTGGAGGTGGATTTTTAGTCTATCGAGATAAAGCTGGAAACGTTAAGGCGTTGGATTACCGTGAAAAAGCGCCAGCTGCAGCCAGCAGAGATATGTACTTAGATGCTGAGGGAAAAATTATTCCGGGTAAAAGTATGACGGGTATTTTCTCTGTAGGTGTTCCTGGTACAGTGGCAGGAATGCAAGAGATGCATGATAAATTAGGGAAATTACCTTGGTCGGTTCTATTGCAACCTGCGGTTGATTTAGCTAGAAATGGTTTAGTGCTTACTGAAAAGGAGGCTAGGGGGTTAAATCGTCAGCGAGCAGAATTTTTAAAAGAGAATCCAGGAAAAAATTATCTTGTATCGGCGGAGGGGAAAGAATGGAAAGCGGGAGAGATGTTGATACAAACGGATCTAGCGAACACCTTAGAGTTGATTTTAAAGAAGAAATCGGCTGGATTTTATGCAGGTAAAACGGCTCGATTAATTGCAAATGAAATGAAAGCGCAAAAGGGTTTGATATCTAAAAAAGACCTCAAAAATTACCGGGCTGTTTGGCGTACTCCGGTTAAAAGTCAATATAAAAATTACCAAATTATTGGCATGCCACCACCAAGCAGTGGAGGAGTAGCTCTAGCGCAACTTTTGCAAATGGTTGCTCCTTATTCATTGAATAAATGGGGTCCTACTTCAGATTCTACTATTCAAGTAATGATCGAAGCAGAGAGGCGTGTTTATGCGGATCGCTCCAAATGGTTAGGGGATCCTGATTTTGTTAAAGTACCGCTGTCTGAATTAATCGATCCATCCTATACCAGTTCACGAATGAAATCAATGAATTTTACCCAAGCTACGAAGAGTTCGGATATTCAAGCCGGTGATTTTCCTGGTTACGAGAGTCCTGAAACAACACATTATAGCATTGTTGATGGCGAAGGTAATGCGGTTTCAATTACAACTACGTTAAATAATTCTTATGGTTCTAAAGTATTTGTTGGTGGGGCTGGGTTCTTATTAAATGATGAGATGGATGATTTTTCTGCTAAAGCAGGTGCTCCTAATTTATATGGATTAATCGGTTCAAAGGCTAATGAGATTCAACCAAATAAGCGAATGCTTTCGAGTATGACCCCTACGATTGTGGAGGAAAATGGTAAGTTGAAAATGGTGGTAGGTACGCCGGGTGGATCCACTATCATTACGAGTGTCTTTCAAGTTGTCTTGAATACCTTAGAAATGGGGATGAATATGCAGGAAGCGGTAGAGTATCCGCGTTTCCATCACCAATGGATGCCAGATAAAATTACAGCCGAACCGAAACGTTTTTCAGATGAGCAACTCAATCGTCTGCAAATGAAGGGCTATACCTTTTCTCCGGTTTCTGCCATTGGTTTAGTAGAAGGAATATTAGTACTTCCATCGGGTAAATTGCAGGGCGGTGCAGATTCCCGTGGTGACGATACGGTATCTGCTTATTGAAATAGAGTAGCCACAAAATAGGCTGCCGCTGCTGCGGCTGCACCAATAGAAGTAACTTTTAAAGAGCCAATGATTGGATTTTGTCCCGTTACCTTGCTCTTAAAGTAGCCAAATACAAGCAAAGCAAGTATGGTTACTTCTGCAGAATAAAGTAAACCTTCCTCAGGTTTATTTACATAAAAGTAGGGTAGAAGGGGAATGAATCCCCCTACAATATAGGATATGCCGATTGTAAGAGCAGAATTTCGTGCGCGATTAGGATTAGGACGTTCTAGTCCTAATTCAAAGCGCATCATAAAATCAACCCATTTGTCTTTGTCTTTAGATATGCATTCTACCACGATTTCCTGAGCCTCAGAACTTAAACCATAATCTGCAAAAACATCCCTAATCTCTTGTTTTTCCCGTTCTGGGACACGTTCTACCTCCTCGTATTCACGTTTTAATTCCGACTCGTAGTGTTCTTGTTCTGTTTGGCCTGCTAAAAATCCACCTAATCCCATCGCGATGGATCCAGCCACAATCTCAGCAATTCCGGCAGTGGTTACGATGGAGGCGGATGCCACAGCTCCGGAAAGTCCTGCGGCTAGAGCAAACGGAACGGTTAATCCATCTGACATCCCGATAACGACATCTGTTATAAAGTCAGAACTTTTTAAATGTTTTTCGTGTAGGTGATGATCGTGTGAATTCATATTATCGGATGCCGTGCATCATACGTTTAAGCGGCCCATTAGCTAGTCCAAACAAAATTACGGAGGCAATCCCTGCCATAATTACAAAAACAATAAAGAAATCATAGAGATTTTTAATCTCGAAGCCTAAGAAACTTGGGAAAACAGTCTGGCCTATTACGGCAGTGGCAGGAGGTAAAAGAGCTCCTAATGTACCAGCTAATGCATAACCAGCTGCATTCGCTAAAAACCAAACACCCATTAACAAGGACGAAAAGCGTTTAGGAGCTAATTTCGAAACTAATGATAAACCAATAGGTGAAAGGCATAATTCGCCCATCGTATGAAATAAATACATGATGAATAGCCAAATCACCCCTAATTTTTCATTGCCTAAATCTTTTACCTTCATGGCAATGATCAAATAGCCAATAGCTAAAAGTAGCAGTCCAATTGCTTGTTTTCCCGGCGAATTGGGTTCGATTCCTTTTTTAGATAGTCGAATCCAAATCCAAGAAAAAGGAAAGGCTAACAAGATGATAAAAAATGAATTGGCATTTTGAACCGAACTAGGTGGCAATTGAATGCCAAAGAAATTTAAATCAGTTTGTTGATCTGCAATAAAGGTCAAAGAAGACCCGGCCTGTTCATAGGCTGCCCAAAAGAAAATCACAAAAAAGGCCACAAAATACATCACCCAAATTCGATCCCTTTCGATCTTAGTTAAGGTCTTATCACTCATAATTAAAAAGGCAAGACTGATACCCGCCGAGTAAATGATGGGGTAAATCCAGTCTTTGATGGGATTAGCCACTTCGGTGACAAACAAATAGTGAAAACCTAAAATGAGGCCGACAAACAAAATGCAAGTTATTATGATCGATTGAGTTGAAAACTCTGCTTTTTCTGTTTCTTTTTCGGCGCTTTTTACATCGCTAAATGTAGGTGCTAAACCGATGTCACTGCCATCCGGTGCTTTTAGAAACACGCTTTTGAAAAGAAAAAATGATAGGGTACCGATTAGCATCGCAACTCCTGCGGCTAAAAAACCCCACTTGAACGCTTCAATAACTCGTACACCATCCACTTTTACATCCCCTAACCAGGGACAAATAAGCATACCTAGCATAGCACCCGTGTTAATACCCATGTAGAAGATAGTAAAGGCTGCGTCTAGGCGGTTATCTCCTTTTTCATACAATTGACCCACCATAGAGGAAATGTTAGGTTTAAAGAAACCATTTCCAAAAATCAAAAACACTAATCCTCCCCACATGAGGTTCGTAGCTAACGGAATATCGGTCGCAAACGTGCTAGCAGAACTAAACAAGAGCAATTGACCAATCGCCATGCCGAAACCACCCCAGACAATACTATTCCGATTGCCAATGTAGCGGTCCGAAATATAGCCGCCTAACATAGGGGTTAAATAGCTAAGGCCTAAAAATCCTCCGTAAAGAATGGCGGCTTCGTCTTGTTTGAATGATAGTGCACTAACTAAAAATAATGATAGTATGGCACGCATTCCATAGAAATTGAAACGCTCCCACATCTCCGTGGAATAAAGAAAATAGAGCCCTTTCGGGTGTGAGGTACTAGTTGCTTCCATATAGGTTTGATGAAATTTTGATGACAAGATACAAGAATGTAATCTAATTTCGAGATAGATGTGAAACCTTTTTTGTAATATTGTTAATTCATTTTGTTAATCATCCTATGGGCAAAACTATCGCTATTGCAAATCAAAAAGGAGGAGTAGGGAAAACAACGACAGCTATTAATTTAGCTGCTAGTTTAGCTGCTTTTGAGTTTAAGACTTTGTTGATAGATGCAGATCCACAGGCGAATTCTACTTCAGGACTTGGATTTAATCCAAAGGAAGTGAAGAATAGCATTTACGAATGTATGGTAGGTCTTTCTAGTGTGCAGGAAAGCATTTTGCCTACCGAGATTCCCTTTTTAGATATCATTCCATCGCACATTGATTTAGTGGGAGCGGAGATTGAGATGATTAATTTAAATAACCGGGAGCGCAAAATGAAAGATGCCTTAGAGGTAGTAAAAGATCAATATGATTTTATCATTATGGATTGCTCACCTTCTTTGGGATTAATTACGATTAATAGTCTTACGGCAGCTGATTCGGTAATTATTCCGGTACAATGTGAATATTATGCTTTGGAAGGTTTAGGAAAGTTGTTGAATACCATCAAGATTATTCAATCGCGTTTAAATACCTCTTTAGTGATTGAGGGCATTTTATTGACGATGTATGATTTAAGATTACGTTTATCAAATCAGGTCGTGAATGAAGTAAATTCTCATTTCAAGAATATGGTTTTTGATACGATCATACCACGAAATGTACGGTTATCTGAATCCCCTAGTTTTGGTGTTCCAGCTATTTTACATGATGCTGAAAGTAAAGGGGCGATAAGTTATTTAAATTTGGCCAAAGAGATCATTCGTAAAAATGGTTTACTAGTGACTATATAGGTTCTGAAATATGAGTGCAAAGCAAGATAACGCAAAGAAGAGAACGGGATTAGGACGAGGATTAGGAGCTTTATTGGAGGATTCTGATGGAGGTTTGCAATCGCGTCATCCATCTGATTTTGCCGGGAGTTTAGAAGGGGTGAATCTAATGGATGAGATTTCTTTAGAGCTCATAGACACTAATCCTTTTCAGCCACGTGAATTTTTTGCACCTGAGGCTTTGCAAGAATTAGCGGAATCAATTCGTGTTCAGGGAATTATTCAGCCGATTACAGTACGTAAGGTTTCAGCTAAAAAATATCAATTGATTTCTGGTGAGCGTCGTTTTCAGGCATCAAAGATCGCAGGATTAAAGACGATACCGGCGTATGTGAGGACGGCTGATGATCAACAAATGATTGAGATGGCGCTAATCGAGAATATTCAACGAGAAAACTTGAATGCCATCGAGATTGCACTTTCCTACAAGCGATTAATGGAGGAATGTAATTTGAAGCAAGAAGATTTAGGGGCGCGAGTAGGAAAGAATAGGTCGACTGTAACTAATTATATGCGTTTATTGAAATTGCCACCACATATCCAAGTGGCGATTCGTGATAATAAGCTGTCCATGGGTCATGCGCGTTGTTTGATTTCTTTGGAAGATACAATCTTGCAGAATTCTTTATTTCAGAAAGCCCTAGCAGAGGATTGGTCAGTGCGTCGGTTAGAGGATGCCGTTCGCCAGTCTGGTAATATGGACACTCCTGCCGTTGGATCTAGTACTATAAAGGTTTCTGCTCAAGAGCTGCAAGCGTGGCAGGCTACGCTGAAATCCTTCTTTAAAGCACCGGTGGCATTGAAAATGAATGAGAAAGGGGAAGGGGAGATTAAATTAAGTTTTAAATCGAAAGAAGAATTAGTAGCCATTCTTAACAAAGTTCAATAATGTACTTTCGGATTATACTATTCTTTTTGTTGATGCCTTTAAGTTTGTATTCAAGGGAAGAATCTTTGGAGATAAAGGATTCATTGATCTTGAAGACTGAGGTAAAACCTTTTAAGATTATCCCTAGACAAGCCACCATAAAATCAGCTATTATTCCAGGCTGGGGGCAACTTTATAATCGGCAATATTGGAAATTGCCACTTGTGGCAGGTGCCTTTGTTACGTTAGGCTTGATTGCGAATTGGAATAATGTACGGTATACTAAGTACCGAGGTTATTATTATATCGTTTCACCCCGGGTATCGGATCCTAAGTACATACCACCCGCTACGATCGAGGTACCGTATGAAGACGGTACTATACGTGATTTGGATGTAAATCAATTGAAACGATTAACCGATGGTTATCGAAGAAATCGGGACTATACCTACATAGGCATGGTATTAGCTTGGACATTAAATGTGATTGATGCGAATGTGAGTGCTCATTTAAAAACGTTCGATGTATCAGATGATATAAGCTTGCAAGTTAAACCCAAGGTAGATTACCAACCATTTTCGCAAAGCTTGGTTTCGGGAGTCACTTTATCATTTAATTTTAAATAGAATGAAGATAGTTTTAATTGGTTATGGTAAAATGGGCAAGGAGATCGAACGCTTAGCGTTAGGTCGTGGCCATACTGTCGTAGCTAAAATAGATGTTGATAATCAGGCAGACTTACAGGCTTTAACATCGGCAGATGCTGATGTAGCGATTGAATTCTCTAATCCTGCCTCTGCTTATTCCAATATACTAACTTGCATTAACAAACAGATTCCAGTAGTTTGTGGTACGACTGGTTGGTTAGAGAAGAAGGCTGAAGTAGAGGCTTTGACGAAAGAAAAGAATTCAACTTTCTTTTATGCCTCTAATTATTCGATCGGGGTTAATTTGTTTTTCCGTTTGAATAAATGGCTGGCACAGTTGATGGCGCCACACCCAGCATATGATATCTATACAAATGAGATACATCATTTAGAGAAGAAAGATTCTCCTAGCGGAACGGCAATCACGATTGCCGAGGGTATAATTGATTCCTATACCTCTAAGGATAACTGGGTGAACAATGAAATTCCAGCTGCAAACGAGGTGGCCATTTGGTCACAGCGGGAGTCCATTAAACCAGGAACACATACGGTAAAGTATATTTCCAAAGTAGATCAAATTGAAATTACTCATGAGGCATTTAGCCGGGAGGGTTTCGCCTTAGGAGCTGTTATTGCAGCAGAGTGGGTTAAAGATAAAAAAGGAGTCCTAGGTATGGACGATATGTTAAAGTAAGATGAAAGAGACACCTAAAAAACAAAAGTCAGCCTTTAGAGAGTGGTTGGATTCAGTAGCATTCGCGGTGGTAGCGGCGACATTAATTCGTTTTTTTGTATTCGAAGCCTATACCATTCCTACTCCCTCGATGGAGAGTTCATTGATGGTAGGCGACTTCCTTTTTGTAAGCAAGTTGCACTATGGGGTTCGCACGCCTAAAACGCCGTTACAATTACCCTTGACGCATCAAAAGATTTGGTTTACCGATATTCCGTCCTATTTACGTTGGTTAGACTTACCTATTTTCCGTCTTCCGGGGTTCTCCTCTGTCAAGCAAGGGGATGCTGTTGTTTTCAACGTACCTAACTTTGAGGAGGATGGTGATGCTCCTGTGGATTTACGTACTTTTTATGTGAAGCGTTGTGTCGCGACTCCTGGCGATGTGTTAGAAGTTCGTGATCAACAAGTGATCGTGAATGGAAAAGCAATGGAAAATCCAGTCCGTCTTCAGCACCCTATTTTCATGAAGACGAAAGAGAATTTAGAGGAAAAGTTTTTTGAAGAATATGGTATTCGCAATTCGCCTGAAGCGAGTTATGATTCCGCTGATTGGTTGCCTTTAGCTGAACCAGATTCCCAAAACGTACTTTGGGGTTATAAATTAAATACCTCAAAAGCGATGATGGAGGAGATTCAAGCTTTGCCATTCAAAAAATCTTTCGATGTGAACTTATTCAAGGATCCTAAGGGTGTTACGTTCATTGATATTTTCCCTCATGATACGACTTTATTTAAGTGGAATCGTGATTTTTATGGTCCACTGAAAGTGCCTTCAAAGGGTTTGACAGTTCCATTAACTCCAGGAAATGTGGCTTTATACAGTGAGGCGATCCAGAAATACGAAGGAAATAAGAATGTAGTCGTTAATGGTTACCAAATAACCATCGGTGGCAAAGCCATTACTTCGTATACCTTCAAGCAGGATTATTATTTTATGATGGGGGATAATCGCCACAACTCAGCAGATTCTCGTTTCTGGGGCTTTGTGCCTTCAGACCACATCGTAGGTAAAGCATTCTTTGTTTGGATGTCGATTGATCCGAATAAGCCTTTGATTTCTTGGAATAAGATTCGATGGAATCGAATATTTAGATTTGTAGATTAGTAAAAAAGGCAGCTCATAAGCTGCCTTTTTTGATTATAACACTTTCAAAACAAATCCCTTTAAGTAATTACTTTCTGGGTGAAAAAGGTTGATGGGATGATCAGGTGATTGTGTCATCTGGTGAATGACTTGAATTTCTCTCCCAACCGCGATTCCAGCGGCTACGAGCATGTTATAAAACAAATCACGCGTGATAACTTGTGAACAAGAATAAGTAAAAAGCAATCCGTTTTTCTTGATTTTCTTTAAAGCTAATTCGTTGATCTTTTGATATCCTTGTAGCGCCTTGTGTTTTGCATTCATTGATTTTGCAAATGCTGGCGGATCTAACACGATTATGTCAAATTCATCTTCATTGGACTTTAAATAGGGAAGAGTTTCGCCTACAATGGCCTCGTGCTGTAATCCTTGCATCTTATTTAATTCAATATTAGCCTTGACTAAATCAATGGCTTTAGCCGACGCATCTAAAGAGATTACAGATGCAGCGCCTGCTTCCAAGGCGTATAATGAGAAACCACCAGAATAACAGAAGGTGTTTAGAACCGATTTGCCTTTAGCGTATTTCGCTAGTAAAGCTCTGTTTTCGCGTTGGTCAATGAAGAATCCTGTTTTTTGGCCTGTAATCCAGTTGATGGAGAATGAGATTCCATTTTCTTTTACCGTGTAAGGAACCGCTACTTCGCCAAAAACATAGCCATTCGTACAGTTTTGCGCATACTCCGTGGGCAATGTTTCGCGGCTTTTATCATAAATCGCCTTTATTTTTTTGCCTAATACTTGTTTAATTGCTTCCACAATCTCATCTCGATCGCGGTGCATTCCGATGGTATGTGCTTGAAAAACTAGAACATCTTTATATAAATCCATAATCAAGCCCGGGCAGCCGTCACCTTCCCCATGAATAAGGCGAAAGGCATTGGTTTTTTCTAAAGGTAAAAGGGCCCGTAGGTCCCAAGCATTTTGGATTCGCTTTTCCCAGAAAGTACTTTTCGTTTCAATTTCTTGAAAGGAGATTATTTTCACCGCAATACTTCCATTGTGGTAGTGTCCCGTTCCGAGGAATTCTTCCCTAGAACTGTAAACATTTACCCAGTCTCCATCTTGTAGATTTGGACTTTGTTTCGCAATCGCTCCAGAAAATACCCAGGGGTGAAAACGTTTCACCGGAGCATCTTTCCCCGGCTTTAATTGAATAAAAAGAGTGGATTTCATTCTACAAAATTGCAAAATTTATTCGAAAGATGGTTGTCCCGCTGTTACCCAGGCAGAATACCAAAGATCTCCTACATGTTGAACTGCTGCTATAAATCGAGATTCAATCTGTCCATTTAGAGCTTTGTGATAAGCTAGGCTAAATTTAAGGCTTGGGGTTTTGACCAAAGTTTGTCCTTTTTGTTCAAAGCTATATTTTTCACTCTCCTTCAGAGAGGCACTCACTTGGGTGGCCATTGAAAACAAGAGCGGTAACTGTTTATGGGAAGCAAGCACCCAAGTCCAGGCGCTATTTTGAACATTATTAATGAACGTTGCAGGTCCACTAAATTGATCTAACCGATTGCCAAGTATCTCAGGTATACGAGATTCCCAAAAACTATGTAAGCCGCCTTGCCCGGTTTTTTGGCCATCGTAGTTCGAACTTGTATGTAAGGGTACATGGGCATCTGCCACGTAATGTCCTAATTCTGCAGATAGTTTGATGATTTTAATGGTATCCTTTGCTATAAATGCGTAAACTAATCGCTGATAAACGATCGGTATATGCCACGGTACAATTCCATGCTTTCTAAGTGAATCCTCAGATTTCTTTCGTAGCATTTGCTCCCAGCTACTGAAGCTAATTTGATTTAGATCGTATTTATCTAAGTCAATGTAATGTCTAGCAGCTTCTACATCTAAAATGTAGCGGCGCGCATCTGGTAGAACGGCTAATTCTTGAATTTCCTTTTGATGTCGACGGTAAAATGCATGCAGGGGAGGAGGAAGGGTATAAATAGCCAGTAAGTTGATTTTTCGATGGCCAAAAAATCCCCAAGTAACATAAGATGTACCCTGAGCGGTCTGCATCAATGACATTAACAGATAAATTTTAAGCAGACCCTTGTTATTTAATTTCATATTAGTTACTTTTGCATTTCAATTTTGTAAAAAGAGAATTTTATTTAACAGATGGCAAATCATAAATCAGCACTAAAGCGTATCCGTTCTAACGAAGCAAAACGTTTACGTAATCGTTACCAACACAAATCAACTCGTACTTTGATCAAGAAATTGAGATTGACGACTGATAAGTCTGTGGTGGTAGAGCTTTTCAAGCAAGTATCTTCTTCTTTGGATAAATTGGCTAAGAAAAACATTATCCACAAGAATAAAGCTGCAAATCAAAAATCTAAATTAGCTAAGTTAGTAAACAAAGTAGCTGCTTAATTTTAGATTATCAAGATAGTGATAAACCCCTCCACAAGAGGGGTTTATTCGTTTATAAGGTATACCTTTCTTGAATGAAAATCACCAAGAAGGAGGATATGCCTCGGGAAAAGTTAGCTCGATTAGGAGCAAGTGATATGTCGTTGGTCGAGATCTTGACCATTCTCATCGGTTCTGGTTTTGCAGAACATTCAGCCTCAGATTTAGCAAAGCAATTACTAACCGATATTGAAGGTGATTTGTCTGTGTTAGCTCGCTATAATTCGTTTGATTTCAGGAAATTGAAGGGAATTGGTCCTGCTAAGGCAGCTTTACTAGTGGCAGCTCTTGAATTAGGACGACGAAGACAGATTTATGAATCTAGTTCCAAGCTAGTGATTCGGAATTCAGTAGATGCCTACAGTTTAATAAAACCTTATTTAGCAGATTTAATTAGAGAAGAGTTTTGGGTGTTTCATCTTAATCGAGCTTCCACAGTCGTATTAGCTGAGAAATTAAGTATAGGCGGTGTTTCTGGTACGACGGTTGATATACGCTTATTATATAAGTCAGCCTTAGAACGTTTAACATCGTCCATAATTCTGGCTCATAATCATCCGAGTGATCAAATGCGCCCTAGTAGGTCTGATATTGAATTAACAAGACAGGTAGTGAAGGCTGGTAAGATATTTGATATCGATGTGGTCGATCACCTCATCGTGGGGGCGTCTAGCTTTTATTCTTTTGCTGACGAAGGTAAATTAAACTAAAAGAGAGAGGTTTATTTTCCTCTCTCTTTATAGATTTTTTGAAGTTTAGCTCCTACCACAAATGAAATTGCAAATAAGATGATAAAAAATGCTGCTCCTGAATATCCCATTGTATTGTTGTTTAATGATGCAAATTTACGAATAAATTTAAAGAAGTCCTTTCGTGCTAGGCAAAGAATCTAAATTTTTTCTATCTCGATTGACAGCTATTTTGATGGCTTTAGCAAAACCTTTAAAAATGGCTTCAATTTTATGATGCTCGTTTTCGCCTGTGGCCTGGATATTTAAATTACATTTCGCCCCATCAGAGAAGGATTTAAAGAAGTGATGAAACATCTCTGTTGGCATTTTTCCTATCATTTCACGTTTAAACGAGGCCTCCCAAACTAACCAATTACGGCCAGAGAAATCGATAGCGACTTGCGCTAAGCAATCATCCATTGGTAATAAAAAGCCATAACGTTCTATTCCTTTCTTGTTGCCTAAGGCTAATGCGAATGCCTCACCTAAGGCAATGCCTGTATCTTCTATGGTGTGGTGCTCATCAATATGCAAATCCCCATCCACCTTAACAGCTAAATCGAGGTTTCCATGCTTTGCAATTTGATCTAACATGTGATCAAAAAAACCTAAGCCTGTTTCGTTCTTCGCTGCTCCTTTACCATCTAGATTTAAATCAATGGTGATTTTTGTTTCATGGGTGTTGCGCTCGTGTAACACACGTCTAGCAGGCAAAAGGAAGAATTCGTGAATGTCGTTCCAATTTGTACATTGTAATGCCGTATAGGTTTGTAATTCAGAAGGGATTTCAAGGTCACCGATGAAAATACCTTTGGCCCCTAAATTCTTCGCTAATTCAATATCTGTCAAACGATCTCCGATGACATATGAATTTGCTAGATCATAATCGTTAGTGAAATATTCACCTAATAAACCAATACCCGGTTTACGCGTCGGTTTATTTTCGTGTGCAAAACTACGGTCAATGTGTATTTGCTGGAAGATGATACCTTCTGAAGAGAAGATATCTAACATTTTTTGGTGTACTGGCCAAAAGGACTCTTCTGGAAAGGAGTCGGTGCCTAATCCATCCTGATTGGTCACCATGACTAAATCGAAGTCAGTTATGCTGTTAATTTTCTTGAGATTAGAGATGACTTCAGGTAAGAATGCTAGCTTTTCAAAGCTATCAACTTGCTGGTCAATTTTAGGTTCTTCAATTAAAGTCCCATCTCTGTCAATAAATAACACCTTTTTCATGTTACAAAGGTAAGCAAATAAAAAAAATAAGGTAATTTTGCGCTAGAAATAATCCATATGAGCCAGGTTTTTACTTTAATTACTCCCGAAGAAAAAGCATTTTTTGCTAAGCGTCTTGCCGATCTTTGTACAGAGAAGCAGGAGAAGGTGATAGAATTGATTCCTGCCTTTGAAGCGGTTGTTTTAGGTAGTGTGTTGAAACTATTTAGAAACCGGATCCGATTTAATGCGCTCTACAATTTCATGTTAGCTAAATCAGCACCTCAGGAGGATGTGGCTAAATTGTTAAGTTCTGGGAAAGGAATGCCCGATTACGAAGTAATGTATCGTTTTGGGGAAGGAATGATGGGTATCTTATTGCCTGATAAAAAAAGTGCGATTGCGACTCTATTAGGAGGTCAATTAGGGGCCAAAAGTTCAACTATCATTAAGGGATTGACATTAAGTTATGCTTTGTATGGTTTCCGATTGAAGGAGTTTGATTTCGATGCATTACGTGATTATAAATCTTTTGGGGAGTATTATCTGCCAGCCACAAGTGATTTCTATACCTTAGCTCCAGCTAAAATTCAAGTAGCATTAGTGGATGTTCTAGTCCTAAAAGATGTTTTAAAGGGAGACAACTTCGTTTTTGATGAGCCATTTGTGGCAGCGGATGATCGTCCTGCTCGTAATTATAAGTTAATTGCTGGTGTGATCGCAGGAATTGTTGTTTTGGCCATTGGCTTATTTTTTGTCTTACGAAGTGGTGGGACAGAGGAGGTGGTAGTGAAAGATGATACGGATCAAATTATTCCAATTGATAGTCTCAATAAGTTAAATGATAGTCTAACGAAGGCGGTGGTTGATTCAGTCAAAGCATCCTCTGATTCATTGGTTTCATTAACCTGGCCTGAAGGAAAGCCGTTTCAAGTGCCTAAGGAGTCAATCGTGGTTGCATTTCATGCCTATGTAACTGATTCTACAGTAGTTACACCTTTGGAATTAACGTGTACTGAACTTGACTTTAGTGATAAGACGGAGTTGCTGGCTTCTCCTAAAACCTATTTATTTAAGCAAATTACAACGGGCTTAAATAAGTTCAAAGAGGTTGATGTGCAAGTTCAAGTTGCTTCGGATAAAGGGGCAGGAGTCGCTAAAGAACATGCCTATGTGTTAAAAAATCGCTTGGTAGGAGAAGGTTTAAATCCGAAGCGCATTACTGTGGCAACTTTACCTAATTCCTCGAATAATCAAATCATTTTCAGCTTTAAGAAGCGTTCTTCATTAAAATAGTACAATTTTATTGGATGCTAATTTAATAAGCGGTACTTTTGTGCTTTGTTTATTAAATACATCCGCAGGAACTCTCTTTTTCCCTTTTTTCAAAGGCTATCGGCAGGAGTTAAATTACGGATGTGTTCGGGCATCGTAATTAAA